>Ga0208279_1000129_pt1 | contig 69592 bp, 60 predicted proteins | sample AntAceMetag02UKM_FD_184766 | JGI IMG/M metagenome (GOLD analysis project Ga0208279, IMG submission 184766) | Saline lake microbial communities from Ace Lake, Antarctica - Antarctic Ace Lake Metagenome 02UKM (SPAdes) (version 2) | ecosystem: Environmental > Aquatic > Non-marine Saline and... | reverse complement strand
AGAGCGATCAAGCTCCAAACGGTCTTTGAATACCAAGGGCCACACGACCTACTCTCTGACTAGCTCTAGTGACTTCTGTTTGTATCGACAATCAATACTGCTTCTTTAATATACAAGGGCCACGCTTCGTCGTGGCCGCATTTATCGGTAATTATCCTGCACAAACGGACGCGCAGACGCACGTCCCTCCAGCAACACACCTTTAATCGCGTGCCGCCCAACTTTTTTATATTGCATTTGAGCTGACTATGTTACTATGTCAGCCTGATTAAACGGGCTGAGGCATTGGCGCTGAAATATTGTTGCAGCAGATACTATGGAAAGACCGGGGAGTTATGGAGAAGAAAATCACCTATAAAGATGCCGGTGTTGATATTGACGCGGCTGATGAGTTTATCGATTCAGTTAAGCGGATTGTCAAGCCTACCTTTCGCCCGGAAGTTCTGACCGGTATCGGAGGGTTCGGAAGCCAGTTTGCGCTTAACATGCAGAAATATAAAGAGCCGGTGCTTGTTGCCTCAACTGACGGTGTGGGCACGAAACTGCGTTTGGCCTTTATGATGAATCGTCACGATACCATCGGTATTGATCTGGTTGCGATGTGTGTCAATGATATCATTGTGCAGGGCGCTGAACCGCTTTTCATGCTGGATTATGTCGCAACCGGCAAGCTTGACAAGGCAGCGCTGGTTGATGTGGTGCGCGGTATCGCTCAAGGATGCCAGGAATCCGGATGCTCTCTGGTCGGCGGTGAAACCGCTGAAATGCCTTCATTTTATGCTGGCGGTGAATATGATCTTGCCGGTTTTGTGGTCGGCGCCGTTGAGCGTGAAAAAATTATTGACGGCTCCCTTATTGGCGTCGGCGATACCGTTATCGGCATCGCATCCAGTGGTGTGCATTCAAACGGTCTGTCGTTGGCTCGCAAGGTTGCATTTGACATCAAGGGGCTTGAGCCCCATGACCATATTGAAGAGCTGGGATGCTCCATCGGCGATGAGCTGCTGCGTCCCACGCGTATTTATGTCAAAACAGTCTTGAATCTTATGCGCGATTTTGAAATTCATGGCATAGCGCATATAACCGGAGGCGGACTCCTGGATAATGTCGCGCGTGTTTTGCCCAAGGGCTGCTCGGCCAATATCAAAATGGGATGCTGGAAGGTATCGCCGATTTTTGAATTGCTGCAGCAATGGGGCGGTATTGAGATGCCGGAGATGTTCAGAACCTTTAACTGCGGCATCGGGATGGTGCTGGTTGTCAGCGCAGCGGATGCTGATGATATTCTGGTTCGTCTGCAGGGCCTCAATGAAGAAGCCTGTGTGATCGGTACGGTAGAGAGTAAGCCGAGCCGCGGTAAAAGCGTTACGCTTACTTCGCCTTAAGCCGGGCCATCACGGTCATCCCGGCCGTAACTTTCTGGCCGTTTTTTACCAGGATTTCACTGTCAGGCGGACAGAACAGGTCAACGCGTGAACCGAACCTGATAATATTGATCCGCTCGCCCTGCTCTACGATATCATCTTTCTTTTTGTAAAATACGATCCTGCGCGCAATCAGTCCCGCAATAAACCTGACCGCAATTTTTACGTCGGTTTCCTTTGAGTGAATGCCGATCAGCAGGTTCTCGTTGTCTTCAGATGCTTTTTCTTTGAATGCGTTGATAAACTTTCCCGGATTGTATTGAATATAGTCAATGGTGCCGCTCAAGGGTGTGCGGTTTACATGCACGTTGAAAATAGACATGAATATGCTGATGCGCTGCGCGGGGGTATGCAGGTAGCAGCCCTCCGTGACATTTTTAATATTAATAACGGTTCCGTCCGCCGGTGCAATCAGGGCCTGCTCATTCCTGACGGTGGCGCGTTCCGGATCCCTGAAGAAATAAAGACAAAACAGCAGAAAAAGAAACCCTATGATCGTAAGCACGGTCAGGCATACGGCAGGAATTCCCCTGGTCAGCCAGACACCCGTCAGGCACACAAGTACAACCGCGCAGACGGTATAGATAATGGGATAGCCTTCTCGGGCAATTAAGGGATACTGCATGGTGGGGCTCCTTTCAGGAACTGTTTTGTTGTGCCATGTCGCCGGATGTTTGCGCGATGTTATTTCAGCTTAAAGACATAGTCAACCATATCCTGTATGGACGTTACACTGATACATTCAATGGCATGTTTTTCAGATATGTTTTTTCGACTGCCCTCCGGCAGGATGCAGCGCTTGAATCCCAGGCGTGCGGCTTCATTGATACGTACCGATATTTGGCTGACCGCGCGTACCTCTCCGGTTAGGCCCACTTCCCCGCACAGAACCATATCAGCCGGTACCTGCTGATCAAGGCGGCTTGATATGATCGCGGCAACAATTCCCAAGTCAACGGCCGGTTCATTCACGCGAACGCCGCCAGCAACATTGATAAAAACATCCTGATTGAAGAGCTTCACGCCTATTTTCTTTTCAAGCACGGCAATCAGAAGCGAGGTTTTATTCTGATCAATGCCGATCGCGGTGCGGCGCGGCATGGCCAGGGGGCTGGGCGCGACAAGGGCCTGAATTTCAATCAGGATAGGGCGGGTTCCCTCAATGCTGGGAACGACAGCGGAGCCGGGAGTCTGATTCCTGCGCTCTGAGATGAAGAGTTCAGATGGGCTGGTAACTTCAATCAACCCGCTAGAGCTCATTTCAAAAATGCCGATTTCATCCGTTGAACCGAACCTGTTTTTTACCGCGCGCAGAATTCGGTAGCTGTGCCCGCGGTCGCCCTCAAAGTACAGCACAGTGTCAACCATATGCTCCAGTACGCGTGGCCCGGCAATGGCGCCGTCTTTGGTGACGTGCCCGACCAGAAAGGTGGCTGTGTCGGTCCGTTTGGCGTGTTGAATCAGATGCGATGAAATCTCGCGCAGCTGACTTACGCTTCCCGGGGCCGATTCAAGATCGGGTGAGTATACTGTCTGGACAGAATCAATAACGATCATGTCAGGTTTGCATTCGTTGATATGCGCATCGATTTGTTCAAGGGAGGTTTCCGCCAGAATTAATACGTTTTCCGGCAGGCGGCCCAGGCGCTCGGCGCGCATGCGGATCTGGCGGGCCGATTCCTCGCCGGAGACATACAAAACCTTGTGCCCGGTTTCGGAAAGTTTTGTCAGAGCCTGCAGCACCAGCGTGGATTTACCGATACCGGGATCACCGCCGATCAGAACTACGGCACCCTTTACCAGCCCTCCTCCCAGCACCCGGTCGAGCTCGGATATGCCGGTTGGCGTGCGGTCATCCTGCTGCGCGGCGATTGTATGCAGCGCAAGCGGAGCGGGTCCGTCGGCCGGTTTGGAAGCGTTTTTCCGGGCGGGGTTTTTTTCCTCGTAAAACGAGTTCCACTGGTCGCAATCCGGGCACTTGCCCAGCCATTTTGGTGACTGAAAGCCGCAGAATGAACACGTGTAGACTGTTTTAATCTTGGCCATAGTCGTGCCTATGCTGTATGTTTGTTCAGCATGCCCGCACGGGCGGTTGGTTTAATGGTGTATTGTAGCAGGTGGGCGGATTCTGTCAAATAATATGAGGTTTCGCGCTTCCGTAATCTTTTCTATTGACAGCATGACAACCTCTCTTTTATAGTAAAAATTTACTTAAGACTAAAAAAATAGCCAGTTAGATGACTTCCTTGCACAGGGATCCTGCTTTTGACAACGCTTTGAAATGAAAGGATTACCATGAAGAGAAACGAACCGAGTAAAATCAGAAATATTGCGATTGTCGGTCACGGCAAGTCCGGCAAAACATCGCTTGCAGAGGCAATGCTTTTCAGCGGTAAGGCGACCGATCGGTTGTGCAAGGTTGATAATGGTGAATCAGTGCTGGACTGTGAACCGGAGGAAAAAGACCGCCGGATGACCATCATGAGCGGATTTCATCATTTTGACTGGAAAAAGTGTTTGGTAAACATCATTGACACCCCCGGTGATTCAAATTTTGTGGCTGATACGGTTAACAGCCTGCAGATTGTTGACGCGGCTGTACTGGTTATTGACGCCAGTTCCGGTGTGCAGGTTGTCACCGAGAAACTCTGGCAGATTTTGAAAAGCCGTAAAGTTCCTACCGTAATTTTTATCAATAAACTCGATCGTGAAAACACGGACTTTTATGCCATTCTGGATGACATTAAAAATACGCTGGGTATCAACCCGACACCGCTCACCATTCCAATCGGCAAGGAAGCCGGTTTCAACGGACTGGTTGATCTGGCAAGAATGAAGGGGATGAGCTTTGCAGCTGATGATTCCGGCTCGTTAAGCGACGGGGATATTCCTGCGGACATGAATGACCAGGTTGAATCGTTGCGCCAGCAGCTTATTGAAAATATTGCTGAATCTGATGAAGCGTTGCTTGATAAGTATCTTGAGGAAGGCGAACTGTCGCTTGATGAAATCAGCGCCACTATGAAAAAAGGGGCAACAGACGCGAGCCTGATCGGCGTTATGTGCGGCAGCGCGGTTAATAATCAGGGCGTGCAGCCTCTTATGGATTTTATCGTGCAGAATCTGCCCTCCCCGCTTGACAGGGCCGAGCTTGGTGTTGTTGATGCGAAAACAGGGGAGCTGAGCACGGTTGCTATCTCGGAGAGCGGTCCCCTGATGGCCTATGTGTTTAAAACCATTGCTGATCCCTACGCCGGCAAGCTGACTTTGTTCAGGGTGTTCTCAGGGGAAATATCTTCTGATGCAATTATTTATAACGCAACCCGGGATACCAAGGAGAAGTTTGGCAATATTTTGTGCATGGAAGGCAAAAATCAGTCCGCTATTGACGCGGCCGTGGCCGGTGATATCGTGGCGGTTGCCAAATTGAAGGAAACCTCTACCGGTGATACGCTTTGTGAGTCGGGCTCAGATCTCAGGTTTAAGGGCCTCACATTTCCCCGTCCGGTTACATCCTATGCTGTTATGGCCAAAACTCGTGCGGATGAGGATAAAATGGCCAGTTCTCTGCATCGCCTGATGGAAGAGGATCCGACACTGTTGTTAGAGAAAAATGAGGCCACCAAGGAGTTTGTTCTGTCCGGTGTTGGGCAGGTGCATATTGATGTAACTGCAATGCGCCTCAAGCGCAAGTTTGGTGTTGAAATGGACATGAAATTGCCCAAAATTGCGTATAAGGAAACCATTAAGGGTAAGACGAAGGTCCAGGGTAAGCACAAAAAGCAATCCGGCGGGCGTGGTCAGTTTGCTGATACCTGGATTGAAATTGAGCCGCTGCCCAGCGGCGCAGGGTTTGAGTTCGTTAATAAGATCGTTGGCGGCTCGATACCGCGCAACTATATCCCTGCGGTTGAAAAAGGTATCGCCAACCAGATGGTTGAAGGTATTCTGGCCGGCTATCCGATTGTGGATTTGCGTGTAAGGCTGGTTGATGGTGGCTATCACGATGTTGATTCATCTGATATGGCCTTTCAAATCGCCGGTTCCAAGGGGTTCAAGGCCGGTTTTGCTGAGTGTAATCCCATTTTGCTGGAACCGGTCATGGCGGTTGACATAACTGTTCCGGATGATTTGACCGGCGATGTCATGGGCGATGTCAACAGCCGTCGCGGTCGCGTGCTGGGTATGGAACAGGGTGTGGGCGGCCAGATGGTGAAAGCACTGGTGCCGCAATCGGAGATGCTGACCTATTCGGCGGACATTACATCAATGACCAGCGGACGGGGCCTGTTTACCATGGAGTTTGATCACTATGCAGAGCTTCCGCATAATCTGGCCGAAAAAGTGATCGCCGCAATGCAGCAGGAAGAAAAATAAGCGGTTGCATGTAATGCCTGCTTCCGGGGCGTTTTGAGGAGGGTAGGTGCCATATGGATGAGTCCGATTATCCCGAAACACAGCCGGAAAATCAAGAAGGTCAGGAAGAGCCATCTCCTGATGATTTTCCAGAAGAAGTGATTGAGGATTTTGATGCCGGGCCGGGCAAAATTAAAGTTGAGTCCATGACCGCCATGGTTCTTCGGCTAGCGGTGAGCGACAAAATAAAACTTGCCCTCATCGGCAATAAAGAGGCCCGCGGCCTGTTGATTAAAGAGAGTAACAAGGTTGTGGTGAAGAATGTCCTTGAAAATCCGCGTGTAACCGATGATGAGATTATTAGCTACGCCGGCAATAAAAATCTTCCAGGTGAAGTAACGCGTATCATCGCGAGCAAAAAGAAATTTTTGAAAGCCTATAAGGTCAGGAGCGCGTTGGTTCGAAATCCCAAGACACCCGTTCCGAACGTGCTGAAAATAATGCCTGCACTGCCGGAGCATGAATTAAAGGCTCTTTCCCGCAGTACAGCTGTTACCAGCGTTGTTAAAATTACCGCCCGCCGGATTTTGACACTGCGCGGCAAGGCTTGATTGAGGGGCTTGCTGCAGGTGTGTCTGTTTTCGGTTTATGTTTTTGAATTAATCCGTTCAGGTCGCAAGGTATACAGGCAATTTTATGACCATACGTGCTGCAGTGCTTACCATAAGTGATAAAGGCTCCCGGGGAGAGCGGGTCGATACAAGCGGCCCGGCTGTTCGGGAACTGCTTGAACAGGCCGACATAACGGTTGCCCATGGTGCAATTATCCCGGATGAGCAGGATGGTATTTCCCGTGGTCTTATAACTTGCTGTGATGAAATGCGCTGCGATTTGATTGTTACCACCGGTGGTACCGGGGTGAGCCCGCGTGATGTAACACCTGAGGCGACCAGGAGCGTGATTGAGCGTGAACTACCCGGTTTCGGAGAGGCCATGCGCATGGAAAGCCTGAAGATAACTCCGCATGCCGTGATCTCACGTGCTTTGGCCGGCATACGCAAACACTGCCTGATTATCAACCTGCCCGGCAGCCCCAAGGCTGCCTGTGAAAACCTGAGCACCGTATTGCCCGCTCTGGTGCATACTATTGCAAAAATTCAGGGCGACCCGTCTGACTGCGCTTCCTGAGCGCTTGCGCCTCTCTGCCGTTTTGAAATCCCTCCTTCTTGTTGCGACAGGCGGACCTTTTTGCAAACCGGATACCCCGGTAGCTCAACAGTTAGTGAATTGTTAAAACCCTTGACGTGGGTACGGCGGGAGAGTTTAACTTTCCGCAGAGGAAGTATGTATCACTATAGGATAAAATCTTTTACCATCCGCAATGGTTTCTTTTATTTCCCTGGCCGTTGTTTCTAAATACGGTCCACCCATAATGCGATACCAGGTTTTGTTGTTGAAAACCACTTCTTCCATTCTGAGAGCAAAACCTTTTTCATCAAGCTCTTTTATAGTCTGAAGAGCACGTTCTTTTTCTGCAAAAGATGCCACCTGGATAGTAACACCCGGAAATTCTTCTGTAGATAAAGCTGGCTCAGGAATGCTTTCAGCAAAAGTTCTTGACACCTTATCTGCAAGATCAATTATTCTGCTTTCCTTTATATTAAGACCGGAGCGAAAAGCTACAGAAAAAATTGAAAGGGGGCTCAGGGGAATATCTCCGTTGCGAAGAATTTTTTCAACCGTTTCAGAAAAATAGACATTGCCGCTAACTGCATCGATCATCTTCACTTTAACCTGAAGTGCCATCTGTGAATAAAACAAGAGGTACATCTTGCTAAAAATTTCAACATCTCCATAGATAATAAAGTCTGCATTAAAAAAATTACCTAGTTCTGCAACGGATATATCCTGCCATGGTTTGGCATAAAGTTTTTCCAGGGTCTGGATAGAACCATCTATCTCATGCAGTTCAACATCATGAAAGTTTTTAGAACTCAAATGATTGTAGAAACTTTCCCGGACCGTAACTTCAAGCCCCTCTTTTTCTGTCCGGTTGTAAAAAGGCATAACCACAACACGCTTTGGAGAACTGTCTGTGGATTTGAAAGATACAGGTTCCTCGATTACTGTCGCCGTTGAAAGACAGGCAGACAAGGGAAGAAGAAGAGAAAGAAGAAGAGAAAGAAGAAGTAATTTGACCACGTTTGAACCGGATTAAAGGCTGTCTGTTTGCATACTTTAACAGCAATGCCTTGTCTTGCTTACAACAGGGTGAATGAACCAAGGCGTGGCATCACTGTGGAAAGTGAACTTTTTATACCACTATATCGGAATATTACCACAGCAAAATTAAACAAATATTACATTTATATTAAAATAATTTAATGAGGGCTTACATTATGGGTCATCAACTATTAAGAGCCGCTCTGTTAACGACCAGGCAATAGATGTTGTGTCCAATTTCCTCCCTGTCAAGAATAGCAAAACTGTTTTTAAATTTTTCCGAAGCTTGCACATAGTGTTTTTCTAAAATAAGTAAATAGACTTTTTCAGAAGATTCGAACTTGTTTGAAAAAAACTCTAAATTTTCAATGTGCTCAATGGGATATCGCTGCAGATAATAATTAAAAAGTTCCGGCTTAAAAGAGGCCGTGAGCCTATCTTCAGAATCAACTATGGTGTTTATTCGCTGTGCAAAGAATTTTGCGGATTTGGATTTGTTTAAATAGGGGTTAATATAAAATACAGTGCAGATAGCCAGAGCTATCATAGTAACTGAAATCAGGGAAAACGATGATCTGACGCAAAAGCGCGAGAAAAACATACCGATTCCACCGATCCCGAAAAAACAAAGTACCCCGCTCGTAGCTAAAAGAAAAACTTCTGAAGATTGAGTCATGCCGGGGAAAGCTATTTTAAGTAAGGGCGTAATGTTCAGACCTATCCCGACCAGCACAAAAACCCCGAAAAAAAATATCGATGGCAGCATAAGGAACTCGTGCTGCTGCGTTGAATCTCCTTTTGCTTCTTTATATATAAGATCACGCCAGAATTTTGCCAGCAGCATGGCGGCCGAGGGATAAAGCGGCAGTAAATAAAGGCCGCGTTTGCAGGACACCATACTTAAAAAAATAAAAGAGGCAACAAACCAGATCAGGGGAAAACGTATCTCCGGGATATCTTTTCTTTTTTTCCAGAAATAATAACAGGCACTGGGGATAAAAAAGCTCCAGGGCAGTATGTGTAAAGGGAATTTGTACAGATAATAATAGAAAGGCTTTTCATGACTAAAAGATTTTACAATTCGGCCGAATGTCTGTTGAAGGAGGATATTGTTCATATAGTCTTCGCCGCCCGAAAGACAGGCAGGCACAAGCCAGCAGGCGACAACGGCTGCAACAATCAATAAACCGGTAACTACAGAAAAGCATTTTAGGGTCTTGAAATCCTTGTAACAAAGCAGAAAGCTAGCAATGCTCAAAAGCGGAATTGCCAGGCCTACCGGTCCTTTGGTTGAAACCGCCAGACCCATAAACAACCAGGACAGTAAAAACCAACACCTGTTTTTATTACCTGTATAACCACAATAAAAACAAAAAAGTGATGCGGTAGTAAAAAATGCCAGAATAGAGTCAAAGTGTACACTGAGTGTTGTTTTGAAAAACCCCTCAATGGTAAAAAGAATAATTGCCGCAAGCAGACCCGTTAAGGGGTCAAAGATTTTGCGCGCAAAAAAATAGGTGAGCAGTATCAGGCAAAACCCGAAAAAAGCTGCCGGAAGACGTGCTGAGAACGCGGTAACATCGCCAAATGGAAATGAAGCCCCTGCAATCATCCAGAAAAAAAGCGGCGGCTTGTCCGGGTAGATATCTCCATTGATATGGGGTAGTGCATAGTTCCCTGTTTCCAGCATTTCGCGAGCCACTTGGGCATAACGAGGTTCATCCGGATTTCGAAGATCCCATCCGCCGATACTTGTGAAAAAGATACCAGCCGCAGCCACAAAGAAAACGAGCGTTGCAATCCGCCTCATGTTTGCACCTGCGCTGTTTGCAGGGCAGGCAGCTTTTTCCCGGCAGAGCTGCGTCTAACCAGGATAAGGTTCCTGACATAAATGAGTATTCCTGAACTTTGACCCATGATAAATACCGGGTCTTTCTTGTGAATTGCATAGCAAAACAGAATAAGTCCGCCTGTAAGGCTGAGGTACCAGAACGCCACTGGAATAGTGCTTGCGCCCTTTTTTTCAGAGACTATCCATTGGATCATAAACCGCATAAAAAAAGTGGCTTGGCCGACAAGCCCTATAATAAGCCAAACATTCCAGCTCATATCCTGTACTCCTTGATTACATATTTTAGATGTCGATTTTTCATCCAGCACACAGCCAGCAGGTCTATAAAAGACCTGAAAATCCGGTTGCCAATAGCGTATTTTGCTTCACCATATTTGCGTGGCCGGTGATTAACAGCTATTTCCAGTACGCGGCCGCCTTCCATTTTCACAAGAGTGGGAAAAAAACGATGCATACCATTGTAGAGCCTGATTTTTTGAACATATTCCCTGCGAAAAGCTTTCAAGGAACAACCTGTGTCTCTGATGTTTTCACCCGACAGACGATTGCGCACAGCATTTGCAATACGCGATGAGAGTCTCCTGATGAACGTATCATTGCGTTGTCTTCGCCAGCCGCAGACAAGATCATATTCATCCATTTTTTCAATAAGTCCTGGAATGTCTCTTGGATCATTTTGCATATCCCCATCCATGGTAATGATAATTTCACCCGTTGCCCGGCTGAAGCCGGCAGCAAACGCCGCAGTCTGACCTTTATTTTTTTTAAACCCTAAAATCCGGATATTGAACCACCTGCGTGAAACATCCTCAAGGACCTGCAGGCTTGTATCCGTTGATCCATCATCAATAAAAATTATTTCCCAGGGTTTTTTTAGCTCTGCCAGGATTGAAATCAACTCGTCGGTCAGAGGAAAAATATTATCGGCCTCGTTATAGACAGGAATAACAATTGAACAAAAAGGATGCGTTTTCATACTATTGGCCTCAAAAAAAAAGACATTACTTTTCTAATTGATCTTTGAAAATAAAATTCACCTTAGAATCGATCCCTCCATATCTTTCTTTACAGTCCACAGATAGCCTTCTATCTGAATGTGTATTTGAAAAAAATAATAGCAACTGGAAATTACAAAGAGATGAAATAAATATTAATAAATATTAATCTTCGAGCAATTTTTTTCACTTGCTGCCTCTCTAGCATTCGACCCGTTCAGCACCTTGCGAATATAGGAGTACTAAGCTGCCTTCTCATATTCGTCTGTGATGCATCGGCTAAGGATACGTTCTATGGGCAGTGTCGCAAGGCACACCGGATGTTTTAGCCTGACATTAAATTATTTTAATTTAGGTTTAATGCGCCTGTAATTTTTGTCTGTTAGTTAATTATTGAAAAGTGGAATTATGACAAAAATATACGGGGAGGCTTTAATGTCGACATTCTGGGTTGTGACCACCTTATGCATAATTTTTTCACTTGTGAGTATAGGCGGGCTTTATATTTACTGGGTGGTTCTCAATCGCCGTTTTTCAACGGTTAAGAAGTACCGGGTCTATCGCAGCGGTGCGCTGCGTCCCGCGTTGCTGGAGAAAAAGGTACGGAAGCTGGGCATTCGCACAGTTATTGATCTTCGGCGGGACAAGGAAAATGGACGTATCCGGAAAGAGAAAGACTTTTTGGAGCATCTGGGCGTGCAGCATATCCATCTGCGTTCGCGTCAGGTTCCTCGGGCAACCACTGTTAAATCTTTTTTAAAAATCATGAACAAGCAGGAAAACTATCCTGTGCTCATTCATTGCTCCCACGGCAGGGGCAGGGCCTGCCTTTTTTCAGCGATTTATCTCATGGAGTATCTGGACCGCTCAAGAATTCTTACCTGTGTTTCTCTTTTCTGGAATCCGCTTTTGGGCAGCTTTAACCCACTGTCTAGCAAAGGACAATTTATTCTCAGCTACGCCCCTGTTTTGAGCAGCAAAAAAATTGCTGGCCCTTTTGTGAAAATGGCCGAAAAATATTCTGTTACTTCATAACCCATTTACGAAAAATATTTGAGGATTCAACGCTATGCCGCTTCTCAAGTTGCCGGTTCTTATGAGTTTTATGCTGCTCAGCGTCACGCTGACCTTCTTTGCTTTTCTTGTACTGCGGATTGTTTTTTTTGTGGTTTTTAGAGATCCCCATAATACTGTTTCCAGAAAAGTTCTGTCTAAATCTCTTTATATCGGTTTCAAGTTCGATTTGCGGCTGGCACTGCTGGTGCACCTGCCTATATTGTTGTTGGGCTGGATTGAACCCCTGCAACTGTCCGGGGGTTCAGTTGGAAACGCTTTTTGGTGTGGATATCTGGTAGTGGCTGCAGTGATAGTACTTTTGTTTTATTTTTCTGATTTTGGTCATTACGGGTATTTGGAAGACCGACTGGATGCAACTGCCCTGAGGTTTCTCTATAATCCCAAAACTTCTTTTCAAATGATATGGGAGAGCTACCCGGTATTGAAGGGAGCCGCTCTCTTCGTTGCCCTGGTTGCTGTGTACTGGGTGTGCATTTCCTGGCTGATCGGTGCCATAGTTCAAAGCGGACCTTCTCAGCTGAGTCTGTGGCAAAATGTAATAGTGGCCGCAGTAGGGTTGGTTATATATGTGCTGGGGGTTTACGGCAGCATGACGCATTACCCCTTGCGCTGGAGTCAGGCCTTCTTTTCGACGAATTCATTTGCAAGTGCCCTGGCCCTCAACCCGGTTCTTTATTTTTTTGACACACTTAAAAATCGTGAAGTGGAACATGATGCGGATTCGGTTCGGAAACACTATGACCTGATAACAGAATATCTGGGCGTAACTGATCCTGACATCTCTTCCCTCAATTTTTTGAGAAAAAATGACACAACCGGCATTGAACCAAAAAAACCGAATGTTGTTGTGGTCTTTTTGGAATCGTTTGCCTTCTACAAAACCAGCATGTCCGCTAATCCGCTTGATCCCACTCCGCATGTTGCTGCTATGGCAAAAGAGGCTCTCATGTTTCCAAGGTTCTACACGCCTCATTCGGGTACCGCTCGTTCTGTGTTTACCGCCGTAACCGGCCTGCCGGATGTCGAACGTATCAAAACCTCTTCACGGAACCCGCTGGTGGTACGTCAGCACACGGTAATCAATGCCTTAGAAGGGTATGAAAAGTCTTATTTTCTTGGCGGGAGTGCCAACTGGGGTGAAATACGGGGTATGCTTTCTCATAACATCCCGGGCCTGCAGATTTTCGAAGAAGGCAGCTACTCGTCCCCGCGGACGGACGGCTGGGGAATCAGCGATTTGCATCTGTTTGAGGAAGCCGACCGGGTGTTTCAGGGATATGGAGACAAGCCGTTCTTTTCAATCATACAGACTTCGGGTAACCACCGCCCCTATACCATACCGGAGGACAGTCGCGGTTTTCTGCCTCAATCCATCTTCGATGACGATGCCGTGAAATACGGATTTGAATCTGCGGAAGCCGTTAACTCAATCCGGTTTATGGACCACAGCGTGCAGTTTTTTCTGGATGCCGCGCGCAAGGGCGGGTATTTTGATAACACGTTATTTGTCTTCCTGGGGGACCATGGGTCGGCCCGAAGGCACCCAATGCATATGCCAAAGGCCGAGGATGCGCTGAGGCTGACTCGCTACCGCGTACCGCTGATTTTTTATGATCCTGGGAGGATTTGTGATGGGTGCATTGATACTACGGTAGCCAGCGAAGTTGATTTGATGCCCACTATCGCTTCAATGCTTTCAGTTCCGTATGTCAATTCAACGCTCGGCAGAGATTTGCTGGATAAGCGATTCAATGCGCAGAGATATGCTTTTACCATTCAGCATCAGCGCACACCCGATTTGGGGTTAATAGGGGATCAGTTCTATTTTCTTGTCCGCGCAGACGGTACGGACAGGAGATTGTATTGTTATGATTCAGAGACGCCTGAAAAGAATGTTGTTGATGAATTCCCTGAGGTAGCTGCAACGATGGAACCGATTTGCATGGGCTTGTATGAAACCGCCAACTACATGCGCTATCACAACGCCCCTGAAATAATTCATGCAAAGTAGGCTTAAATTGTATTGTGGTATCGACAGCAAGGCCCAAACTTTTTAGGCAGTTATTTTTTCACGCCAATCCTGCTTGCTTCTTAACATTAAAAGTGTTTCCATTCATGTCGTTAGGCTGCACAAGAAGATAGATGGAAATTCCAGCACAAAGTTGATACAAACCATTAAGGGTAGCTTATAAAAACAGCAGAAACTAAGACGGGTCAAGCTAATGCGTATTCTTGTTGTTGAAGATGATAAAGGGGCATCCCGTTTTATTAAAAAGGGGCTTGAGGAAAAAGGCTTCGCTGTTGATGTGGCCTATGATGGTGAGGAAGGGTTGTATTTGGCAACTTCTCAAGTTTACGATGTAATGATTCTCGACATTATGCTTCCTGAACTCGATGGTTTTGAACTCCTTAAGTGTATCCGGAGAAAGGGTGTTTTCACCCCGGTTATCTTCCTTACCGCAAAGGGTGAAAAGGTCGATATTGTTCATGGCCTTGAGATTGGTGCAGATGATTATCTGGTAAAGCCTTTTGCCTTTGCCGAGCTTTTGGCAAGAATCGCGGCTTTGATACGCAGGGTTGGTGGGCAACTGCAAACGGCAAAGACAACGGTTGGTGACCTTACATTAAATTTAGTGGAACGGACAGCCGTGAGACAGGGAAAAGTTATAGAGCTTTCGAACAAGGAGTTTGCCTTGCTTGAATATTTTGTGCAGAATGTTGGCCAGGTTCTTACGCGAACAATGATTCTTGAGCATGTATGGGGATATGATTTCGATACATCCAGCAATGTTATTGATGTTCATATAAACCGGTTGCGCTCAAAAGTTGATAAAGGCTTTGGCGCAATGTTAATAAAAACAATCAAGGGTGTTGGTTATGCTATCAAAGTTGAAGAGTAATTTTTTTCACCGCCTCAATGTTCGTCTGACACTCTACTATACATGTATTTTGCTGTGTCTTTTTGTGCTGGTAACCTCATTTTTTTTGTACCGCCTTCAGCATAATTTTATTAAATATATAGACCAGATCCTGCGTGATGAACTTATTGAGTTGTCTCACGAAATTGAAGACGAGAGTGCCCGGCCTCTTTCCGGGACTGTAATTGCAGATGCGTTACCGGCTATCATGAAATCAGGTAAGTCGTTCGAGGAGGCGATTGCAAACAGGAAACATTTCCCGCTTTATTTCAGGATTGTTGACACTGCGGGCACTGTGCTGTATTCCAGCAACATGGTGATAAAAAACAAGCCCTTAAAACAGATTATATTGCCTTCTATAAAGACAGGCGACAATCTTTTTTTCAGCTTTGATGCTCATCGTCGCGTTCCGTTCAGATGTTATCAGAAAAGAATTAAAATTAACGGCGAAAAAAAATATATCATTCAAATGGTCACCTCGACACGCCAAACGAATGATATATTTAAGCGCATGTTGAGGCATTCTTTAGTAATGCTGGTTGTTGTTTTGTTTTTCAGTATTTTTTTCGGCCTGTATGCGTCCCATAAGCCGTTTGAGATTATGCGACGCATGAATTTAATCACAAAAAAAATAACGGCTCAAAACATAAAAGAGCGCCTTCCGGTCCCAAAGGCGAACAGTGAGGTTAGGGATTTAACGGAAACTATTAACGGCATGCTTGATCGGCTTGAAAAATCATTTGTAGAAGTTATGCAATTTTCGGCCGATGTTGCCCACGAACTGCGAAACCCTGTTTTTGCCGTTAAAGGTGAGTTGGAGGTAATGCTCTCGGGTGAGAGGACTAATGAAGAGTTTATGGAGATGGCCGGTAGTTGCCTTGAAAGGCTAAGCGGCTTTGAAAGGATAATAAATGATCTTTTTTTAATTTCACGGTTTGATCAAAAAAAAATACCTATGGATCTGACCCTTTTGAATTTTTCAACATTATTGCAAGATTTGTATGTCTTTTTCCTTCCGATTGCACAGGAAAAGCATCTTGATTTTGCTATAGGTGTGTGCGAAGAAAAACTGGTTTCCAAAGCGGACAAGACACGAATTCAGCAGTTTATGAGTAATCTCATTGATAATGCGATAAAGTTCACCCCTGAGCAGGGATCTGTAATGTTGTCACTGGAAAGGCACAAAGATTTTTTTGAGTTTCGCGTGCGGGATACCGGGATTGGCATCCCGGAGGGGAAAATGCCACATATTTTTAAAAGATTTTATCAGGTTGATAATGCGCGTACAGGCACTAACCGGGGTGTGGGGCTCGGTCTGCAAATATGCCAGAGAATAGCAGAAGCACATAGCGGAACTATTAGTGTACAGCGCAATCCGGATCAAGGTGTAACGTTTATCGTAAAGCTTCCAATACAGGTTTAACATTTAACAGGCAATAACGAGTATGCCTTGCTTGGCGAGACTATTGCAAAAAATTCAGGGCGATCCCTCTGAATGTGCCGTGTGAGAGTGCTGTTCTTGTTCTACCATCGGGGAATAACGCGGCGGGGGGGATTGGTCGGATTTGACGGATCGGAGTGATCGGACGGATGCTCCCTGAACTTTTGAACCTTGAACCTGTTTTCCATCCCAACTCCTAACTCTCAACTCCGAACTCTCTTCTCCCACCTCCGAACTCCCTTCTCCCAACTGCTTCGCCTTGAACTTTGAACCTGTTTTCTCTCCGAACTCTGTCCTATTCATTTCGCCAGCGTTTGAAGGTATTGATCAAACCGCTTGTTGAGCTGTCGTGGGTCTCTACCGGCTGCGCATCGGAAAGCTCCGGGATGATTGCCCGCGCGAGCTGTTTGCCCAGTTCGACTCCCCACTGATCAAAAGAGCAGATGTCCCAGAGAATGCCCTGCGTGAAGACCTTGTGCTCATACATGGCTATGAGTGCTCCCAGTGTGTGCGGGTTAAGTTTTCTGAACATGATGGTGTTGGTGGGGCGGTTGCCTTCGAATACGCGGTGCGGAGCGTGAAAATCAATGTCACGTGCGCTCATGCCTTTGGCAGCAAGTTCAGTGCGTACTTGATCTTCGGTTTTGCCGTTCATCAGGGCTTCGGTCTGGGCAAAGAAGTTTGCCAACAGGAGTTCATGCTGGTTGCCGATTGGGTTGTGGCTTTGGGCCGGGGCCAGAAAGTCGGCTGGAATCATTTTGCAGCCCTGGTGGATAAGCTGAAAAAAGGCATGCTGGCCGTCAGTGCCGGGTGCTCCCCAGATAACGGGGCCGGTTGACGCTTTCGTATGACAGCCGGCGCGCGTGATGTGTTTGCCGTTTGATTCCATGTCGAGTTGCTGGATGTAGGCCGGAAGCCGCCGTAAATACTGGTCGTAGGGCAGAATGGCATGGGTCTCGCAGCCGAACCCGTTATTGTAGAGAATACCGAGAAGCCCCATCAGTACCGGCATATTGCGTTCAAACGGGGTTGAGCGGAAATGCAGATCCATGGCCCGGGCCCCGGAGAGAAAATCCTGGAAATTGTGTATGCCAATTGACAGCATGACCGGTAGTCCGATTGCCGACCAGACCGAGTAGCGCCCTCCGACCCAGTCCCAGAATCCGAACATATTGGCGGGGTCAATGCCGAACGCGCTCACCGCGGATCGGTTGGTGGACACGGCTGCAAAGTGAGCGGCAATGTGATCCTGGCTGCCTGCGGCGTCCATGAACCACTGCCGGGCAGTCTGCGCGTTGGTCATGGTCTCTAAGGTGGTGAATGTTTTGGAGGCGATGATGAACAGAGATGTTTCCGGCTGAAGGTCTTTCAGGGTTTCAGCGATATGGGTTCCGTCAATGTTGGAAACAAAGTGCATTTTCAGGTTTGGAGCGGCGTAAGGCCTTAGGGCCTCGCATACCATTGCCGGACCAAGGTCTGATCCGCCGATACCGATGTTGATAATATCGGTAAAGGGTTTGCCCGTATACCCGCGCCGCTCACCACTGCGAACGGATTCTGCAAATCGTCCGCATGCGTCCAGCACCTCAGCTACATCCGGCATTACGTTGCGGCCGTCGCACAGCACCGGATCCGCAGGGTCGGCGCGCAGGGCCGTGTGCAGCACGGATCTGTTTTCAGTGCAGTTGATTTTCTCTCCTTGAAACATTTTTTCAATCCAGCCGACAAGATTTCTGGCCTGCGCAAGTTCTAGCAGGATTTCAAGCGTTCGAGGAATCAGCAGGTTTTTTGAGTAGTCAAGCAGCAGTCCGGCTGCTTCAAGGCTATAGTCATCGAAACGGCGCGGGTTTTCGGCAAACATATTGCGCATATGCAGCTTTTTGAGCTCAGGAATGTGCTCATGCAGGGTCTGCCAGGCTTGCGTTGTTTTTTTGTCCATGAATCAGTCCTTCCGTGCGGTTCGGTCTGTTCTCGCAGGTTATGTGTCCAGCCAATGCTGTATGCTTGACTTTGGTAGACGCTTTGCTACAATTGGTTACAGATACTTTTTATTCATCAGTTGTTCACGCAGGAACACATTTTGGATGCAGCCTGTACCTCCTGGCACATTACTGAACCGCAGGTTGATCTGCGCACAACCCTTGCCCGTACGCTTAACATTTCTCCGCTTGTTTCTCAAGTATTAATCAATCGCGGTATTGACAGCCCGGATAAAGCCCGTTTGTTTCTCTCCGCGCGCCTGAACGACCTGCATTCCCCCTTTTTGATGAAAGACATGGACAAGGCGGTTGAGAGGATTATAGTCGCTCTTGACCGGCAGGAGCATATCTGTATTTATGGCGACTATGATGTGGACGGCATAACATCAACTGCTGTGTTGGTATTGTTTCTGCAGCGTGCAGGCGGGAATGTTTCCTTTTATATTCCCGGTCGTCAGCACGAGGGCTATGGTTTGAATATCGAGGCTCTGGGCCGGATACGCTCAGAGCGTGATGCACGCCTTCTTATCACGGTTGATTGCGGGGTTTCTGATGTTGCGGAGGTTGCCTACGCCAACAGCCGCGGTATGGACGTTATTGTAACTGATCATCATGAAGTGCCGGAAGCGTCTGCGTCTGCATACGCGACGTTGAATCCCAAGCAGAATGATTGCCTCTTTCCTTTTAACGGGCTTGCCGGGGTCGGTGTTGCTTTTAATCTGGTTATGGCCCTTCGCAAAGCGCTGCGTGAGCGCGGAGCCTGGGCGAACGCAGAGGAGCCCAATCTGCGAGAATACCTTGACCTGGTTGCGCTTGGCACTATTGCTGATATTGTGCCGATGGTCGATGAAAACCGAATTTTTGTTCGTAACGGGCTTGATGAGTTGTCCTGCTCGGCCAGACCCGGTATTCAGGCTCTGAAAAGTGTGTGCGGGCTTGAGAATGCAGAGGTGACTGTTACCACGGTGGCCTTTCGTCTTGCTCCGCGTATGAATGCTGCCGGGCGTATTGCCGACGCGGCCCTGGCTGTGCGGCTGATGTTGTGCGAAAGCCTTGATGAAGCTGTGGTGCTTGCCGGTCAACTTGATCTGGATAATACGCGCCGCCGTCAGGTTGAGGGCCGGACTTTGAAGGATGCAAAAAAACAGTTGGATCCTTACCTGGACGATGCTGCGCTTGTGCTTGCCTCGAATGACTGGCATCCCGGTGTTATGGGTCTGTGCGCATCGCGGCTGGCAGAGGAATTTCACCGTCCGGTTGTTATGATTGCCTGTGATGAGCACAAGGGCATCGGCCGCGGTTCGGCTCGCGGCATTGAAGGTTTTGATCTTTATGATGCCGTTAAGCACTGTGCCCCGGTTCTGGAAACCTATGGCGGACATAAGGGTGCGGCCGGGTTGAGTATTACGATTGATAATATTGAAGATTTTCGCGCGCGCTTTAGTGAATTCTGCAGCGGCGCTGTAGATGTCGCCAGCTCCGAGTTGCAGGTTATCATGATTGACGCGGAGATTTCCCTGCAGGAGCTTTCCTACGGGGTTGTGCAGGATATTGAAGCGCTTGCACCCTTTGGGTCCCACAATCCTGAACCGGTTTTTTGCAGCCCCGATCTTCAATCCTACAGCCACATGCAGGTCGGTAAAGGGCATTTGAAACTTAAAATTAAAGAGTCCGGCCGTTTTTATGATGCGATCGGCTTTAATATGGCATCCCGCTTTGATCTGGGGGACAACAGCATAAAGTTGGCGTTTGTGCCGCAAATCAATCTGTTTAACGGTCAAAAAAATATTCAGCTCAAACTGCGCGATATTAAGTGCAATTGAGCTGTTGGTTGTAAAAAGAGCCGGTGCGGTGAATATTTACGTTGAAGTTATACCTGTTTTTTCCGATATATATCAAATAATGTCTATGGTGTGGAATATGGCGGGCTCTTAGGCCTGACTGAAATCAGTAATGGATTGTTGAACAGCACTGCGAGCGCCCAATGGTTTATGATCTGAATGAACTGCTGAAGCACATGATCACCCTAAGCGCATCGGATCTGCATTTGCGTGTCGGCTCCCCGCCGGTGTTCCGGGTTGATGGAGCCCTGCAGGTTGATGGGGAAGAGCGGCTTACTGCGGAGTGGCTTTCTGAAACCGCAGAGCAGATTTTGAGCCCGAAGCAGAGAAAGCAGCTCTATGATGAGCTGGCGGTTGATTCATCCTATGCTATTGAAAGTTTTACCCGCTTTCGTATTAATGTGTTTTATCAGCGCGGCACCATTTCAATGGCGTTCCGCAATATTTTTACCAGTCCTCCCACCATTGAATCGCTGGGCTTGCCGACGGTACTTGACTCGATTTGCAAGCGGCCGCAGGGACTTGCGCTGGTCTGCGGGCCGACCGGTTCGGGTAAATCTTCAACACTGGCAGCCATGTTGCAGACAATCAATGAGACGCGCACCGCGCATGTCGTGACTATTGAGGACCCGATCGAATACCTGTTTCGGGATAAAAAGTCATTCATAACGCAGCGCGAGGTCGGCGTTGACACGATTGGTTATGAAATCGCACTTAAAAATGCCATGCGCCAGGATCCGGATATTATTCTGATCGGTGAGATGCGCAGCGTTGATACCATGCAGACGGTTCTGAGCGCCGCAGAAACCGGCCACCAGGTATTTACCACCGTGCATGCCAACAGTTCCTATGACGCAATTTCGCGTATTGTTGATTCATTTCCGGGCGATATGCGTGCGCTTGTGCGCAAACAGCTCTCCGAGGTTCTTCTAGCTTCGATTTATCAGCGTCTTTTGCCGCGATTGGACACTGGTGGGCGTATTGCTGCCCTTGAGATATTGATCAAGAGTCCGCGCATCAGGGATCTGATTGATAAGAATGAACTGAAATCAATTCGAGATGAAATGGAACGTTCGGTCACGATCAACAGGATGCAGACCATAGAGCAGTCGTTGGTTGCCTTGGTTGCCAATAAGATGGTTTCATTTAAGGAAGCGCTTAACGCTACGCTGCTACCGGGTGAAATGAAGCTGTTGATGGACAAGCTTGGCATAAGCGAAGAAGGTGAAATCATGGAAGCGGAGGTGTTTGGGAATGAAGGAATCATATTCTGATTTTTCCATTATCAAGAGTCATCTTGAGTTGCGGCAGAAATACGACTCTGAGATTAAAAGTTTTAAGGACAGTATCAAGGAGAAGGAGGAGGGGGCCGGGCAGCGCATTTCCGAGCTTGAGCAGGAAGTTGCCAAGCGCAATGACTATATAAAGGGTCAGGATAAAAAATTGCAGGAGTTTACTCAAAAGGTGACCGAGCAGGAGGAACAGCTCAGACAGATGGGTTTGAAGATGCATAAGCTCAAAATACAGTCACAACAGCAGCAGGCCGAACCCGAACCGGCAGCTGAACCTGAGCCAACCCGCCGGCGCGGTCTTTTCAAGTAGGGTAACAAGTTAATTTCCTTTCCGTCCGGATGCAATGATGGCACTCATGCACGTGAGCCTCGCGCATCAGAGCTTACTTGCAGGGCGCAGCCTTTGAGCCGCTTTAATTCCAATCTTTGATTGCATGCGACGCTATTCATGACACTTTCCCGAAAACCTGAAATTCTGGCACCTGCCGGTAACTGGACAGCCTTGCGGGCGGCCCTTGACGCCGGAGCGGACGCGCTCTATTTTGGGGTGCGGGGCTTGAATATGCGCGCGGGCGCCGATAATTTTAGCCCGGCTGCATTTCCTCGAATAGTGGGCACCTGCCGGGCAGCGGGTAGTAAATGCTATCTGGCACTTAACACCATTATCTATCAGGCTGAAATTAAAAAAGTGCACAGTGTGCTGCAGCGCGCGCAGGCTGCCGGTGTTGATGCGGTGATTGCCTGGGATTTTTGTGTGATTGAGACCGCGAATCGGCTGGGCCTGCCTGTGCATGTTTCTACCCAGATGTCGGTGTCGAACACGGAAAGCCTCCTGTATTTTTATCGCAATCTTGGGGTGTGCCGTTTTGTGCTGGCCCGCGAATGTACGCTGACTGATGTGCGCCGCATGCGCCGCGAACTTCTCGATTGCCTCGGAGAACAAGCTTCTGATATTCAGATTGAGGTGTTTGCGCATGGGGCCATGTGCGTTGCTGTTAGCGGGCGCTGTTTTATGTCAGCGCTGCACTATGGTGCCTCGGCAAATCGAGGCGCATGCTATCAGCCCTGTCGGCGCGAATATGAAATTAAAGCCGTTGATGAGGATATTGGTTTCCGGGTCGGCCAGAATTATGTTATGAGTCCCCGGGATTTGTGCACATTGCCGTTTATAGAAAAACTTATTGCTGCCGGGGTTGACAGCCTCAAAATCGAGGGCCGCAACCGCAGCCCTGAATATGTGACAACGGTTGTGGGAGCCTATCGCCGGGCAATTGATTTTTATTGTGCCAACCGGGGGCGCAGAAAGTTTCATCAGGAGTTTGAGGAGCTTAAGCGTGAAGAACTCGGGCGTCTTGAACGGGTTTATCATCGCGGGTTTTCAAGCGGTTTTTTTATGGGACGCCCTGTTGCCGACTGGACCGACGGTTCCGGTAGCCGCTCCAAGGTTCGTAAGGAATATGTCGGCCGTGTTATCAAACACTTCCGACGTGCAGGGGTGAGTGAAATCATGGTTGAAAGCAACGTGTTTCAAGTTGGTGATACGCTTATGTTTCAGGGGCCGACAACCGGTGTTGTTGAACAGGTTGCGGAATCAATAGAGATTAATCATAGCAAAGTTGATACAGCCCGTAAGGGTGAACCCATTGCGTTGAAAACAGAGCAGGTTACGCGTAAGAATGATCAGGTCTATGTGCTGCGTGCCCGCTCAGCTGGAAGGGGAAAGACCAATGTCGATTGAAGAATATTGTGAAGAACTGGATGCCGCGCTGGCCGTTGGCGATGAGGACATGTTCAGCCTTGATGAGGTGCACGGTTTTATGAGCGCGGCCCTGTGCGGCCCGAGTGTTTTATCTTTGAGCGATTGCATGTGCGCGGTTTTTCTCCCTGACGAGGGTGATTCTGAAGAGAGTGAATGCGAATTATCTTCGCGCCTCATGGAGATGCTTACCCTGCTCTATGAGGATACGCTGCGCTCTATTGAAGACGGTTCGTTTTTGCCGATTGTTTCATGTGCGCAGGGCGATGATGATGAGGAGGAAATTGATGCTGAGCAGTGGTGCTGCGGTTTTTTGATGGGTATGGAGCACAATCGCGTACGCTGGAAATTGGACAATAACCGCGTGCTTGACCTGTTGGCCCCGATTATTCTGCTTGCAGATCCGGGGGAATTTGAGCAGGTCATCGCGCAGATGCAGGATGTTTCTGCCGATGAACTTAGGCAGGAACTTTTGGAAGCGTTGCCCGGCAGTGTCTGTGAGCTTAAAGATTTTTTTAAAAAAAAGCCGCGCCCCCGGAAACAGGGTAATGCCGCGGCCGGTCCTCCCCGAAAGCGCCATGTCAAACGACGTTAGAAATTGCCCGACAGCTTCAAGTTTTAGGTAAAAAAACCGGCTTTATTGTACAAAACCTTTGCCAGTCAGGCACCCGGATTGGCAAACTGCTTGACATAATTTTTAAAAAATGATTAAATTCTTTATCTTAAAGCCGGGGCGTAGCGCAGCCTGGTAGCGCACTTGAATGGGGTTCAAGTGGTCGCTGGTTCAAATCCAGTCGCCCCGACCAGATGACCGTGAAGCACTCAGTCTCGTGACTGGGTGCTTTTTTTGTTTATTAAGGATTGCAATCGGTTTTTTTTGAAACGTCACCCCGGTGAAAACCGAGGTCCAGACGCTATGTTTTTAGAATTTCCTGGATGCCGGCTTTCGTTGGTATGACGAAAAGGGGTTTTGGATATTTATGGATATAATAAAAAGAAATCTTGTCTAAAGGTAAGGAAGGGAAAAGAAATATGGCAGTTGATATGGAAAAATTAGAGGAGATGACCGGCAAGGTACTGGCGGATATTGGTGCAACTTTCCATGCACCGCTTGTGCTGATTGGTGAGAAGTTGAGCCTTTTCAAGAAACTCGCGGAGGAGAAGCTGAATGCTGAGCAGCTTGCCGAGCGCACCCAGACATCAGTGCGTTACGTTCAGGAGTGGCTGCCGGCAATGGCCTCCGGAGGATATGTTTCCTATGATCCTGAGGCGCAAGTCTATTACCTCACTGTTGAACAGGCAATGGTGCTGGCTGATGAAGAAAGCCCCGCGTATATGCCGGGCGCATTTCAGGCGGCAATCGCAGCGATTAAATCTGAACCAAAGATAACAGAGGCATTTTCAACCGGCAAAGGGGTCGGCTGGCATGAGCATGATGCTGAACTCTTTCTTGGAACGGAGAGGTTCTATAAGCCGCTGTATCAAACAAATCTGGTTGATAACTGGATTCCGGCACTGGATGGTGTGCTGCAGAAGCTTAGAGATGGCGCTTTCGTGGCGGATGTGGGCTGCGGGCACGGGCTATCCAGTATTTTGATGGCGCAGGCTTTTCGGCAATCCCGCTTTGAAGGTTTTGATTATCACGAGCTCTCAATCAAGGCTGCTACACAGCATGCGCTCGATGCCAATGTTGCCGATCGGGTCAGGTTTGAGGCTCTGTCGGCACAGAATCTTCCTGCTTCCGGCTATGACCTGGTTACGTCGTTTGATTGCCTGCATGATATGGGTGACCCGGCCGGAGCAGCTGAAACCATTTTGAAGGCGTTAAAGCCCGACGGCACCTGGATGATTGTTGAGCCCTTTGCCGGAGATGTTGTGGAACATAATTTTAATCCGGTCGGCCGGCTCTATTACTGTGCTTCTGTTCTTTTGTGTGTGCCCGGCGCATTGGCTCAGGATGTGGGGTTGGCGCTTGGTGGCCAGGCCGGTGAAAAACGCTTGCGGGAGGTTGTGTTGTCGGCTGGTTTTACCCGTTTCCGCCGCGCGGCAGAAACCCCGATCAATATTGTGTATGAAGCCAGGCCATAATGTGAATATCACAGAGAGCAATTGGAGCCGGCTATTTTAGTAAGCTATCGAGTTGTTATTTGTTGAAAAATGTTCAAATAATGAGGGCTCTGGGACGCTCTTCAATACATAAAATTCTTCTTGTGTGGTTAAATAGGCAGGATCTGATCTTTAATGCTCAGCCCAAGCAAGGTGCGGCGTAGAAGGTCAAGCGCGGTGTAGGCACTTAGGTGCTGGTTATGTTTACGATTGCCGGTGAAAAGGCGATGATATGACTGGCAGCCTTCAGGCCCGGCGATTGCGAAAAATACGGTGCCGACCGGTTTTTCAGGGGTGCCTCCGTCAGGGCCGGCTATGCCGGTTATGCCGATACCGTAGGTGCATGCCGCGCGGGAGCGAACGCCCTGAGCAAGGGCCTCGGCGGTTTGAGCGCTCACTGCTCCATGCTGTGCCAGTATTGATTCTTCAACTCCGGCAAGTTGTATTTTTGCGATATTGCTGTACACGACCAAACCGCGTTCAAACCATTCGGAACTGCCCGGCACACTGGTGATCAAATGCGAGAGCAGACCACCTGTGCAGGATTCGGCGACTGCCACGCTGTGGCCGCCCTCATGTAGCAGATGACCGACAGCTTCCATGAGCGAAACATCGCCCTCGGCATAGATGTATTCTCCGATGCACTTTGATATGGCGTTTCGGGTCAGATTCAGGCGTTTTTTTAAAATAGCTTCATCCGGGCCATGGGCTGTGAGTCTTAGGAGAACTTCGGGGAATTGTGGGTAAAAGCCGAGTGCAACATCTGGCTGAGTGGCCATGACATCGCTGAGCTTTTCTTGGATAATTGATTCCCAAAGTCCGTAAACCCGCAGGGTTTTGCTGCGGATGTTGTGATTGTAGCCTGAATGTTTATTGATGTAGGCGCTAACAAACTGCTCGGTCATTGCGCGCGCCTCAGCGGGCACTCCTGGTAAGAAAAGATAGTGCCGTTTCTTGAAGCGCATAATAAATCCGCAGGCGGTGCCAACCGGATTGGCAATTGGTGTGGCGGTTGAGGGCAGCATTGCCTGCTTTTGCTGTGAGGGATTCATGGTTCGCTGGCGGCGCTCAAGTTCTCGTTGCAGCATCGCAAGGGCCTCAGGGTGCAGTACGATTGTATCCCCTAAGGCAGAAGCCGCCGCCGAGGCGGTGAGATCATCTTCGGTCGGGCCGAGACCTCCGGTAACGATGATAAAGCGGGTCTCAGGCAGGCAGGAGAGCAGGGCAGAGCTGATAGCGCTGTGCGTGTCTCCGGTTGTGGTAATGCGCTGCACGGAAAATCCGGCTGCATGCAGTTCTCGCGCAATCATGCCGGCATTGGTGTCCTGCGTGCGGCCGCATAGCAGTTCATCTCCGATGGTGATTATTTCAATCAAGGCGCTCTCCTAATAGCAGGCTGTTGAAAAAAACCGATCTGCTGCGGTGCGCTACAATGACGTACAAAAGTACGCCTCATTTTGCAGGATATCGCGCGCCTTGCATCCCGGCATTTTTGAATAGCCTGATAACTGGTGTCAACCGTTAGGCTCATGCATTTTTAAGGCATGTTCGCAACGGTTAAGAAAATGTCTGGGCAAAGAGAAAACCAATATTGTTTTTACAGAATTCTATAGAAGAACTGTAAGACAATGTTGGCGTAGAGTCCGGCTACAATATCATCCAGCACAATGCCGCTGCCGCCGCGCATGCGGTCATTGATCCAGCTGGCGGGCTGGGGTTTGAGAATATCAAACACGCGAAACAGAACAAAACCCATGATAATATACATGGCGTTTGGAGGAACAGCGGTCATTGTCAGCATGAAACCAACTATTTCGTCAATAACCACCTGCGGAGGGTCCTTGCGGCCATAGCTTTTCTCAGCCAGGCCGGAGATCCAGATTGCTGCCAACGTTAGCGCAACAACAGCTCCTGCGTACCACCAGCCCTGTAGAAGACCGATCAGCAGCAGGTACAAAGGGATTGCAACGAGCGTGCCGCACGTGCCGGGTGCAAACGGGATATGACCACTGAAAAATCCACTTGCAAGAAAACGTACGCTAAAACGGCTGAGACGGTTCATGTTTCTTCCCTGTTCAATGTAATTGTTGCCGTATCGGCAACCTGTCGCAGGACGGAACTTTCATCCCGGATCCGGCCGCATACATTTACTGCAGCGGCTGCTCTGATTTCGTTGGGGCGGCTTACCGGTGTGGGTCCGAAAAAAAAGCATAGCGTGGGACCATCAGGCCAGTAGGCTACATCACCGGCCTGTACAACCTCTTGCGCGTCGCTTTCGAGCGGAGCTGAAAAGGGTACGCTGAAATAGAGTTCGTCTCCCCAGCGGTGAGCCTGAGCGTGCAGAGGCAATGCATTCCAGAGCGCGTCAGCGCTGGGTGTTTGTGCCAGTTCCGCGACAAGGTTCACTGTGTCGATTGTTATAATTAGGCGGCGTTGCATAAAGACAGTCTTTAGTGTGTGCTCACATTATTAATCTGCCAAAAGCAGATCGGTCTGTAAGGGAGGCTGCTTTTTTTTCGACATACTGAAATTGACGCATTTTTCAAAGGCTGTCACACCGGTGAAAACCGGTGTCCAGTCCATCGCATGTACTTGCCTTCCCTGGATTCCGGCTTTCGCCGGAATGACTGGAGTTAAACCGTTTTGCTTTTTTGCGGTTTTGTCCAATTATTTTTTTACTGTGTTTTTGCCTGTTGATCCAGGTAATAACTTTCAATCTGGAGGCACAGTAGGTGACCGTAGCACAGGTGGGCTTCCTGCACGCGGGCGGTATTCTTGTCAGGTACCACCAGCGCGCGATCTGCCATTGCCTCCAGTGGACTGCCGGGTTGGCCCGTAAAGCACAGTAGTTTCATGTTCATGGATTTTGCTATGGTGCAGGCCTTGATAATGTTGGCTGAGCGTCCACTGGTGGACAGCGCCCACAGGATATCTCCTTCGCGGCCCAAAGCCTCTACCTGCCGTGAGAAAATGCTTTCAAAGTCAAGATCATTGCCAATGCTGGTCAGGGTTGCGGTATCGGTTGCCAGCGACAGGGCAGGCAGGGCCCGGCGATAAACCGCAAGCTTGTTTACAACTTCTGCTGCGAAATGCTGGGCTTCGGCCGCGCTGCCGCCGTTGCCGCAGATGAGAATTTTGCCGCCCTGTTCAAAACAGGCGATCATGTCGCGGCCAGCCGCAAGCAGGTCGTCGGCGTACTGCATGCCGCATTGTTCGATTAACCGGGCGGAGTCGTTAAAAATTGTCTGTACGGTTTTGATATCCATAAGGTTATCCAAAAAAATGCGCGTAGCTTATCAGGAAGCGGGCGCTAAAAGTTTATCAAGAATTTGATTAATATTTGCCGGTAAAGCACTGTCGCGGTATTGAATAATACCGTCGCGGTCGATGAGCAGGTTTGTCGGAATACCGAAAACAGCAAACAAACGTGAAATATCGGTTTTTTCATCATAGAGGATACGATATGGCAGCTTGTTTATTTCTTGAAAACTGCGGACGCGCGGTAGCGGATCGTTGGATGCAATATTGATTGAGATAACTTCAAGGCCTCGGGATGAGTAGCGGGCATGCAGATCTGAAAAATAGGGCATGCTTTGTCGGCAGGCTGGGCACCATGTTGCCCAGAACATGAGCAGAACCGGTTTTTTATCACGCAGCTCGGAAAGTGTGAAGGCTTTTCCGTTGAGGTCATTGAGTGTAAAATCGGGCGCGTGCTGGCCAACCATAATACCGTCTGTTGCTGCGGATGAATTAGAAGATTGCTGGTTTTCACCGGCATTGCCGCAGCTTGCGAGCGGCAGGGTACACAGGATTGTAATGAGCATGGTTCTCAGTATATGCGGCATCGTGTCTCCTACAACATGAGTTGACCTGCTTTGAGGATGAAAACCTCTCCAATTATAATCATCAAAAACCCGAATATTTTTTTAATTCCCATCATCCAGGCTCCGGATTTAGGCAGGGCTGAAAGCGTTCCGGCGAATGTGCCGACAATAATCAGCAGCGTGCCGAGGCCAAGCGAAAAAACGAACAGCATGGAAATTCCGAAGGCTATATTCTGGCGCACCGCAACAAATCCCAGCAACGTGCCCAGTACCGGCGTTGTGCATGGTCCCGCAATCAGTGCCGAAACTCCGCCCATGAAAAACGCGCTCAGCACACCGCCTGATCCCTGGCGGGGCTTGGATAGTTTCTGCAAACCGGTAAACTGCAGGGTAAAAACATCAAGCATGGACAGGCCGAACAGCAGAAAAATATTGCCCACTGCCAGGAAGGTCCATTTGTTGGTGCTGATCAGTCCGAACAGTTGTCCGCTCAGGGCGGCAAAGACTCCCAGACCGGAATATACCACTGCTATGCCCAGCACATACACAATCGACAGATACAGAGCCCTGGGTTTGCTGCCGACACTCCGGGCTCCAATAACAGCCACGGTAACCGGTATCAGCGGATAAACGCAGGGAGTGAAACTGGTCAGCAGGCCTGCCGCGAAAGCGGCAGCCAGGGCCAGCAGTGGAGCGCCCTGCAGGTAGAGATCAATATTACCGATGAAGTCTTGCATTGGGCTGCCTTCTGCTTAAACAGGCTGTTGAAAAATGTCTCCCTGCACCGCTTGCGCTCATCTCTACTTTGCGGTGTACGAAAAAAGCACGCCTCATTCCTCATGAAATCGCGTGCCTTGCATCCGGGCATTTTTGAACAGCCTGTATTTTTTAATAGCAGGTTACGGTTATCTTCATACAGCTGTTTGCTGCGAAACTTCCAGATTTAGCAATACATAATATTTTTTACCGTTTTTATGGTTTCTTTTCAAGGTTTAATTTGGTGAATAGTGCAGGCAAGAGCGGGTTCAGGTCGCTAAGTGCACCGGCGCATTCATGCGCATTGAACTTGAAACGAGGTTCTGTCATGCAGGCAAATCCCCGGTTTCAACGGGTTCAATATGAACCAGCACATCAATAATATCAGCTTCCGCTTTCAGCAGTGTATGCTCAACCTTTTGGGCAATCGTGTGTCCGTCGTGCACGCTTAGGCAGGGGTCTACCAGAACATGCAGGTCCACCAGCATGCTGCCGGCAACATAGCGGGTGCGAATAGCGTGCACCTGCCTGACGCCCTCAACCTGCAGGGCCAGTCTGCTGATGCGATCTACAATCCGTCCGTCTGCACCCGCGTCAATAAGTTCCTTGAGTGCCGGACCTGCGACCTTCCAGGCGGCTTTTATAATCATTATAGAGACTAGCAGCGCGGCAAGGCTGTCGATAAACCATAGCGATGGCGCCAGGACATTGACTGCAACGGCAACCGCAACCGGGATTGAACTCAGGGCATCCGAGCGCTGATGCCAGGCATTGGCTGTCAGGGCGTTTGATTTCAGCCGCCGGCCTGCTGCGCTTGACCAGCGGTACATGATTTCCTTGATAAGAATGGAGAGCAGCGCGGCAGCGAATGCAATCATACCCGGTGGGGCCTGCGGGCCCGCGGACAGACGAGTAAGGGCATTCCAGGCGATGCCCAGGGCTGCGGCAAGCAGTGTCGCTCCGATTAATCCGGTTGTCAGGGTTTCAATACGGCGATGACCGTACGGGTGACATCGATCCGGGGGACGTCCCCAGAACAGTGTGCCAGTAATAAGGGCGACATCGGTAAGCGTATCGGTCAGGGTGTGCACGCCGTCGGCAACAACGCTGTGGCTGTTGCCGACAAGGCCACAGGTTATCTTTATGCCGGCCAGCAGGCAGTTGAGCAACAGGCATACAATACCGATTGTGCGCACTGCCGAGGGGTTGGAAACAGTATCTTGTTCCATGGTCTCATGCCTTGTATCGTTACAGGTTGTTTGGCGTATTGTGAAGATCGCCTGAGCGTCGATAATCGGATGGCAGAGCGTAAAACAGGAACCAGAGTTCCTGCGTGAGGCGCTCATGGCGGTCATATTCGTACAGGCGCGCGCGTCCGGCGTGTAAGCCCCTCAGGTGGTAGCCGTCAAATTTGAGACGGTAATGAAAGGGCGCTTGTTTGTCAATCGTGAAATTGGCGGATGCCGAGAAGCGATTTGTTTGGGTCGACCAGGTTCCCCGGGCGTTGATGAGTGTTTCGTCCTCAATGGAAAAATCAAGTGTGCCGTTGGCGTGCAGGTGCAGGTGCGCGGATCCGATCGTATTGCCGGGTTTGAGGCTTGTAAACTTGATTGTAAGCGTTTGGTTGTCAGCGGCATCTAAAGGGTTTTGCGCCCGGCAAGGTTGTGTGTGCGCGTGCAGGCCTGCCAGACAGCAAAACAGCCAGAGGAGTACCCGCACGGTGAAAATCCTGGGCGCGTGTGCTGCACGGAACCCGGAAAGCTGGTCTGGATTCCTTCGTAGCGAGTCAGTATCGTGCTTTAAAACATCCGTAAAAGAAATCATGATTGTTCAATGAAGCAACGGGATCGAACTCGGTTAGGGTAGGGTAGGTAAATGGTCGGGAAGGCGGGATTTGAACCCGCGACCTCATGCTCCCGAAGCATGCGCGCTACCAAGCTGCGCTACTCCCCGACGGCGATTACTCCCAAAATAGTACCTTTTTTTGGTACGGAAAACAAGCAGATTGTGCCGTGTGTTTCAGTTCACGACTGGCAGGGTGCCCTGTTATTGACCTGCAGGAGTAGCGTCTGGCGGGGCAAGCCCGGTTGTATCAAAGGGCGGAGCCTCAGCGGGGCTTTCCTCCATGAAATGTTTAGCTATATCCTGGGCCTGTTGAGCCAAATTATCGCGCGTTATAACATTTTTTTCAATAAGCAGATTGATAAGCGCGTTTTGCACGAGTGTTTGGGTATGAACAACCAGCATCTGCTTTTCAACTTCCTGCTTCAGGGATGTTATGACGAAAATTTGCGCAATAATCAGCGCGCAGACAATAATCAAAAGCAGGCGTGGGCGATATTTGTCAGCCATTAGAGTCCCAACTTTTTCTTAAAAAATTCCATTGTTTTCACGATGCCCTCTTCAAATGGCACCTGCGGTTCCCAGTCCAGAATCTTGCGGGCCTTGGTGATGTCGGGCTGGCGTACCTTGGGATCGTCTTGGGGCAGGGGTTTTTGCTGAATCGGCAGTGGGGTGCCGGCGAGTTTTTGAACATGCTCGGCAAACTGCATGATGGTCATTTCACGCGGGTTGCCGATATTGACCGGTTCGGGCTCAGCTGAAAGCAGCAGCCGATAGATGCCTTCGACTAGGTCGGAAACATAGCAAAAGCTTCTGGTCTGGGAACCATCGCCGAAAACGCTCAGGGGTTTTCCCTCCAGGGCCTGCCCGAGAAAGGCTGGTACAACCCGTCCGTCGTTGAGACGCATGCGCGGGCCGTAGGTATTAAAAATACGAACAATGCGCGTTTCCACGCCATGATATCGTTGGTAGGCCATGGTTATGGCTTCGGCAAATCGTTTGGCCTCGTCGTATACTCCGCGCGGCCCGATCGGGTTGACATTGCCGTAATAGCTCTCGGGCTGCGGATGAATGAGTGGATCGCCATACACCTCTGAAGTCGAGGCTAGCAACAGCCGCGCTCCTTTGTTTTTGGCAAGACCCAGGGCCTTATGCGTGCCCAGGGACCCGACCTTGAGAGTCTGGATGGGCAGTTCAAGATAGTCGATGGGGCTGGCGGGTGACGCGAAATGCATTATGTAGTTCAGGGGCCCCTCAACATAGATATATTCAGTTACGTCGTGATGAATAAATTGAAAATTTTTATGGCCGATTAAATGTGCGATATTATCCATATTTCCGGTAACGAGATTATCCATGCAGATAACATCGTGGCCTTCCTTAATAAATCTGTCGCATAAATGACTGCCCAGAAATCCGGCTCCGCCTGTTATAAGTGTGCGCATGCTGTTTTCTCCCTGTTAGAAAGTCTGTTGAAAAACGCCCATCTGCTGCGTTGCGCTTATCATTCGTCATTGCGGCGTACCCAAAAGTACGCCTCATTCCTTATGATATCGCGCGCCTTGTATCTACGCATTTTTGAACAGCCTGTTAAAAAAGATTTTTTCAACAACCCATTAATCGTTTGCTATATATGCGCGATATATTCACGCAGGGCTTCCCGCCAATGCCGGATATGCAGTCCGCAATCACGGCTGATTTTTGAACAATTCATTGCTGAAAAAGCCGGTCTGGGCGCTGGGCGCGGCATGTGCCCTGAGGTAACCGGCTCCACCCGGCCGTCAAGCCCGGCCAGTTCAACGGCTTCGCGTGCAAATTCAAACCAGCTGCACACGCCCGTGTTGCAGGCATGATATATCCCGCGCAGATTTTTTTCAAGTGTAACCTTGAGTATGGCGGCCAGATCTGCCGTGCTGGTGGGACTGCCGCGTTGATCATCGACAACCTGCACAACAGGGCGTTCGGCTGCCAGGCGGCAGATCGTCTTCACAAAATTGTGTCCGCCGTGGCCGAAAAGCCATGATGTTCGCACAATCAGGTAATCATCGAAGGTTTCCTGTACCTGCTGTTCTCCAGCCAGTTTTGATTGACCGTACACTGAACGCGGACCTACCGAATCGGTTTCACAGTAGGGTTCCTGCGTGCAGCCGTCGAACACGAAATCGGTGCTGATGTGGCACAGTAGGCTGCCCTGGGTGCGGCAGGCCCGTGCCAGGATGCCGGGCCCATTGCCGTTGACCGCAAAGGCCATATTCCGGTTTGTTTCAGCGCCGTCAACATCGGTATAGGCCGCACAGTTCAGCACCCAGTCGGGCTGGTGGCGATCCAGAAAAGGCATGACTGAATCGGCGCGGCATATGTCGATGTCCGGGTGATCGCAGACGGCTAGTTCATGCTCGCCCTGAAAGACGTCAATTACATCCCGGGCCAGCATGCCGTTTGCGCCGATGATCAATATTTTCATGTGGAGCTCTCAAATACGCTTGAAAATTTTTCCTGTCGGCGCGCTTTAGCGCTGCTCGTACCAGCGCGCGTAAAATTCTTTATACTCACCGCTTTTTACCCGTTCCCACCACTGCCGGTTATCAAGGTACCACTGGATGGTTGCGCGCATGCCATCGTTAAAATTATAGGCCGGCGTCCATCCCAGTTCTTTTTTGACCTTGGTGTTATCAATGGCGTAGCGCCGGTCATGACCGGGGCGATCTGCTACATGTTTGATGAGAGAGTCAGGTTTTTGCAACTGCTGCAGGATAACGGAGGTTATTTCGCGGTTAGTTTTTTCAGCATTTCCGCCAATATTATAGACCTCGCCGGGGCGACCGTGATGAAGAACCGCGTCAATCGCGCTGCAGTGATCTTCAACATATATCCAGTCACGCACGTTCAATCCGTCACCGTACAGCGGAAGATGGGCATCTGCCAGTGCATTGGTAATAAAAAGCGGAATGAGTTTTTCGGGAAATTGATACGGTCCGTAATTATTGGAGCATCTGGTTGTAATGGTTTTGAGACCGAAGGTTTCATGATAGGCGCGCACGAACAGGTCCGCGCTGGTCTTGCTGGCTGAGTAGGGGCTGTTGGGAGCCAGCGGCGTTTGCTCGGTAAAAAGGCCCTCACTACCCAGTGAGCCGTATACCTCGTCGGTCGATATCTGCACATAGAGCGGTATTTTATGGCGCAGGGCCGCGTCAAGCAGGACCTGTGTGCCGAGCACGTTGGTTTCGACAAAGACAGCTGCATTGTCGATGCTGCGATCGACATGTGATTCGGCGGCAAAATTAACGATTGCATCGAACCCATCGGCCAGCAGGCTGTTGACCTCTTGCTGGGCGCAGATATCGCCGCGGACGAACTGATAGGTGGTTCCGTCAGTGACATCCTTCAGGTTTTCAAGATTGCCGGCATAGGTCAGTTTGTCAAAATTAATGATTGTATAGGCCGGATGCCGGGCGCGCATGTGCCGGATAAAGTTGGATCCGATAAAGCCAGCGCCGCCTGTGGCCAGTATTTTCATGGCGATCCCTTTTCATTTTAGTCGTATTTACATTGTTTGACAGGGTACTGCAAAGCCCTGCATACAGCAAGTAATTTTTATTATGCGCAGCCGTAACCGTTTGATTTTCCTACAGGACAGCGTCAATCTCACGCCACAGTTTGTCTCGACCCTCGCCGCTGACGGCTGAGAACTCTACAACGATGTGTGCGTCCAGAAAGGCCTGCCAGTTGCGCCGTGATTGGGCGCGCGCGGCATTTTTGAGTTTATCGGTTTTGGTCAGCACCAGCACCCAAGGTATTTCGTGCAGCTCGAGCCATTGCACAAAAAGTTTTTCTTCTTCATTGGGCTTTCGGCGTGCATCTACAATCAGTACCAGTAGTTTGAGACTGGAGCGCTGCTGCAGGTAGCCCTGAATGAGTTGGCCCCAGCTTTTTTTTATTGCAATGGGGACTTTTGCGTAGCCGTACCCTGGCAAATCCGCCAGATAGCAGGCCTGATTGATCAGAATGAAATTGATTGACTGGGTCCTGCCCGGCGTTGAACTTGTTTTGGCAATCCCGCGCCGGTTCAGCAGCTTGTTGATCAGTGATGATTTGCCGACATTGGATCTTCCGGCGAACGCTATTTCGGGCAGGCTGGGCGCGGGCAGGGATTTGAGGTTAAAAAAACTTTTATAAAATTTGACCCCGGTTATTTTCATAGTATGTGCTCCGTTTCGCGTGTAAAGATATCGTTGTAAGCGGTCTGACAGCGCAATGTGAGCGGTCCGGTTTCGCCCCTACCGACTGCCTTTCCGTTAAGCATGGTAAGCGGTATAACCCCTGTGCCGGCATTGGTTAGAAAGAGTTCATCCGCCGTCTTGAGCTCATCCGGAGAGATATCGCATTCGTTGCAGGGCAGAGATAGTGCGTCCGCGATTTCAAACAGGATTCGGCGGGTAATGCCGGGCAGCGCTCCCGAACTGAGCGGCGGTGTGCGTAGGACTCCGTCCTGAACCGCAAATACGTTGCTGGTTGCGCCTTCAGCTACAAGTCCGTGTTGGTTGAGAAATAGCGCTTCCCGGTCACCCTGATCGCGGGCCTCCATCCGGCCGCAAATATTGTCGAGATAATTCAGGCTTTTTATGCCGCACAGCGGGGATGTAGTATTCCGGCGAATGCTGACAATTCGTGCGCTTACACCTGCGGCATTGCAGCACAGAGTGTTGCGGTCAAGCATGCTGGAGGTAATCAGCACGCAGGGCTCATGCGTTGTAGGAGGCGTGGGGCCGGGCGGGCCGTTGCGAAAGGCAATTATTTTAAGGGTTGCCTCGGGCAGCGCGTTTGCTCTTAATACTTCGGCTACGGCTTTTGTTATCTGCTCAACATCGGGAAGCGGTATGCGCAATATCTTGAGACCGCAGCACAGGCGACCAAGATGATCTTTTAGTCGACATACCCGTTCGCCCCTGGCACGCATGGTTTCAAAAACGCCGTCACCATAATGGACAGCACGGCTGAACGCACCTATCGCACCGGCGTTTTCATCATACAGCCTATTGTTGTATGAAATGGTTCGACTCATAGGTCCCTTGAGAAACTCCGTTTTGAGAAACCGTACTCTGCGGTGCTTGTGGGTTATTACTCCAGCCTGAGCGACAGATCACCGCAGACGATCAGATGTTCGTGCCCGGATGATTCGCGCACGATTAGGCGGCCATCCGGCATGATGCCGCAGGCGATACCGCTGATTACATCATCATCGCTGTGTACCGAAACCTTATGGTCAAGCATCATAGCATGTTTTTCCCACAAACATTTGATTCGTTCAGCGTCCCTGCCGGCGCTTGCATACAGGTGGTTAAAATTTTCAAGTATGGCGATGATAAGCGCGTTGCGATCATGGTGTCGTCCTGTGGCATCCCGGAGTGAAATCGCGGTGGATGTCAGTTCTTTCCGGTCGGTCATGCTGCTGTTGACGTTCAGTCCGATACCAATCACCATGAACTCCATGCGATCACCGACCTGACCCTCACTGAGAATGCCGCACAGCTTTTTCCCGTTTAGAAAAATGTCATTGGGCCATTTTATACCACAGTTAACGGTGCATATTCGCTCTATGGCCTGTACTATCGCAATTGAAGCTATCATTGTTAGCTGGAATACGTCAGAGGGTGGCAGGTGTGGATACACAATGATGCTGGCCAGGATATCCTCTCCTGCTTGTGAGTCCCAGGTTCGGTTCAACCGGCCGCGGCCGGCACTTTGTTCGTCCGCCAGCACAATCCAGCCATGGGCCCCTCCCTGCAGCGCCCGCTCGCGGGCTGCCCGGTTGGTCGAATCAATGAGCGGGTAATAGATAATGCGTTGTCCAATAATTCGGCCGGCCAGTGCTTTTTCAATCTGCTGCGGCGAGAGAGTATCGGGGTGCGTCATAAATTGTACCGGTGAAAGGATTCGGTAAAATGTTTTTCTGCATATGCCGTAATCAGCATGTTTAAGATGGTGTTATTGTATGACAGTGCAGGCATAGGCTGCAAACAAAATATGAAGCACTGTTGAGCAGGTTGTTGAAAAACGCTCATTTATTCTGCTTGAGCGGGATTGCGCTCTATACTGCGGCGTACGCAAAAGTACGCCTCTTTCCTCATGATTGCGCGCGCCTTATAGCTGAACATTTTTAAATAGCCTGTAGAAAGCATTTTTTCAATAACTCGTTAGAGCAGAAATTGTTTTTTAAGAGGCACCTGTGGTATGGTGGAACTTTAATTCATATAGGAAAGTGCTACTGAGATGATCACCGTACTTGATTACGGGGCCGGTAACGTACGAAGCGTTATTAATGCTATAGAGCGTGCCGGTGAATCCGTACATATCGTTACGAAGCCGGAGCATATCAGTTCGGCTGAAAAACTGGTATTCCCTGGCGTGGGAAATTTCGGATCCATGATGCATATACTGAATTCGAAACAGTATGTTGCCCCCTTGCAGGACTACCTGCGCACTGATCGGCCCTTTTTGGGAATCTGTCTGGGGCTGCAGGCCCTGTTTGAAACCAGTGAGGAAGCACCGGGCGTAAACGGGCTGGGTTTTATCACCGGCACGGTGCGGCGCCTGCAGGTCGGTGCTCTGTCCGTGCCGCACATTGGCTGGAACGGCATCAGTATCCATAAACCCAGCGGGCTTTTCAGCGGCCTTGACGGAGATGAGAAATTTTATTTTGTGCATTCCTACTATGTAGACCCTGTCGACACGGACACGGTGCTGACTACCACCGATTACGGTGAGTGTTTTACGAGCGGTATTCAGCAGGGCACTATCACCGCCGTTCAGTTTCATCCGGAAAAAAGCGGCGCGGCCGGTCTGCGCATCATTGAAAATTTTATTGCTGGCCGAACTGATGCGTATATGCCGCAAGGCTGCCCTCAAGAGACTCGGTTGGCCCGGCGTATTATTGCCTGTCTTGATGTGCGCGCCGATGATCAGGATCGGCTGGTTGTAACCAAGGGCGATCAGTATGACGTTCGTGCCGGGGGTGCGGTGCGCGATCTCGGCGAACCGGTCGACCTTGCACGCAGCTATTACGAGCAGGGAGCGGACGAGATTACCTTCTTAAATATTACCGCGTTTCGCAACTGTCCCCTGGGGGATATGCCGATGCTTGAGGTGCTGAAACAGACTTCGCGTCATGTTTTCGTGCCGCTCACCATTGGGGGGGGCATCCGCGAATACCGTGATGAAAGCGGCCGGTTGCATACGGCCCTTGATGTGGCCGCGGAATATTTTCGTTCCGGGGCTGATAAAATATCCATTGGCAGCGACGCGGTTTTGATTGTTGAGGAGTTTTTGAAAACTGGCCATAAACAAGGCACCAGTTCGATTGAGCAGATCTCAAAGGTGTACGGCTCTCAGGCCGTTGTGATTTCAATTGACCCTCGCCGGGTGTATGTTGATTCTCCCGATTCAGTGCCGCACCATGTTATTTCGACCGGGATCGAGGGTCCGCATGGTCAGCGTTGGTGCTGGTATGAATGCACCATTAAGGGAGGGCGTGAGGGCCGGCCGGTTGATGCCGTAACCCTAGCCAGGACATGCCAGGAACTTGGGGCCGGTGAAATTTTGCTTAACTGTATTGATCGTGACGGCACCGGTGACGGTTTTGACCTTGAGTTGATTAGCGCGGTAAAGGGGGCTGTCAGCATACCGGTTATTGCCTCCAGTGGTGCAGGCTGTCCCGAGCATTTTGCTGAACTGTTTGAACACACCGGGGCTGAGGCTGCCCTGGCTGCCGGCATATTTCACCGTCGTGAAGTTCCGATTGGGTCTGTAAAAAAATACCTGGAGCCCCGGGTCGAAATAAGAACACGTTGATTGTTTCTTGTCGGTATCGTTTATGCAAGTAGCGGGCATATTTTTTTTATTGCATACCGGGACTAATTTTTTTTATGACAAGGTGCTTTTTTTTTCTTGAATTTGTGCAGATTATCTACTATAAGTTGCGTTAAACAAACATTCATAGCCGTTCGCAACGTTTTATTAACCCATAGAATGAGGAGCAAAACGTATGGCTGACCAGAAACCCCTGACCAAAGCACAGATCATCACAGCACTCGCCGAAGAACTTGCACTGAAGAAAAGTGAAGTATCAGTTTTTTTTGACGCCATTGCTGAACTGGCCTACAAAGAAACAAAGAAAAAGGGTGCTTTTGTTCTGCCCGGCTTCGGCAAATTGGTAAAGGACAAACGCAAAGCCCGCAAGGGTCGTAATCCTGCTACCGGTGAAGAGATTAAGATTCCCGCAAAAACCGTTGTGAAGTTCCGCCTGCAGAAGGCTTGCAAGGACGCGATTGTACCGCCGAAAAAATAGACGGCTCCTCATTGAATATAAGTTGTGTACAAAAAGCCCCGGCGTTTTGCGGGGGCTTTTTTTTGTGGCATGGTTTGAACTGTCTTGTATGGCAGGTCTAGTAACGTAGGGTGGACTTGTAAAGCACGTCCACCCTTGAAACATATAATTGTTCATTGAGTCAGCCCCATTGGGGCTGACCGCTATAGCTCTTTGCTCGGTCAAAAAGGCGCAGCTGTCAAGCCTTTCAGGCTTGACTCAACGAACCAAAGAAAAGGCGCCCAGCAGCTTGGCTTTCGGCTCTTCTCGCGAAACACTGTATCGCGGCGGCGGCAAAAACTTGCTTCGCTCAAGCAATTCCCGCCTTCAGCTGATCTTCAGCGCTTCGCTCGGCTACGCTGCAACGGGTTTTTAAAAGCTTTAAAATCTTTGTTGCCTATTTTAGCTTGTAGGGTGGGTGAAACCCACCATCGATGTGTAGATAATAATCGGTAGGTTCCGTTACGCTGCACCCACCCTATAAAGTAATCGAATCTTCGGGTATGCGGTTGTAGAGGGTGGCAAGATGCCGCAGGCGTTGCATGTGCGTTTCGCTCAGGGCATGTTTGCGCAGCTTCCAGGCCCAGTTGCGCGCCTCCATAATTCCGGGCCGGTTCATTCTCAATTCGGCGCCGTAACCGAGCACATCCTGAACAGGAATGATGGACAGGCATGCAATTGATTGCATGGCAAGCCTGATCATGTTCCAGTGAAAGTCACTGAATATTTTAGTATTGATATAGTCCATGACATAGGCGCGTGTGTCATCATCAATTTCATCGCTGTAGAACCAGCCGTTGGTCGTGTTGTTATCATGCGTGCCCGTATAGACGACACAGTCGGGTTCGCAGTAGTTGTGGGGCAGAAAGCTGTTGTAATTTTGGCGGTCAAAAGCGAACTGCAGCACCTTCATGCCCGGCAACCCTGCCTGCGCACGCAGTTTTTCAACCGCCGGGGTGACAATACCGAGATCTTCCGCAATCAGGTTAAGGGCTCCAAGGGTCGTGCGCAGATGTTCAAAAAAAGCAAGGCCGGGTCCCTCAACCCAGAGTCCGTCAACAGCTGTTTGCGCGTTGATTGGAATTGACCAGTAGGATTCAAAAGCGCGGAAATGATCAATGCGCAGCAGATCAACCATGGTGTTAAGGTGGCGGATGCGCGCAACCCACCAGGCCATGGTTGTTGGACGCAACTGCACACCGTTGTCGGCATGCCAGCGATACAGCGGATTGCCCCAGCGCTGTCCGGTTTTACTGAAATAATCCGGCGGCACTCCCGAAACATGGGCGGGAGCTCCGGTTAATGAATCAAGTTCAAAAATGTCGGGGTTGGCCCAGGCATCAGCGCTTTCAAACGTGACATAGATGGGAATATCGCCGATCAGCTGCACATTCCGGTCGTTGCAATAGCGTTTGAGCGCCTGCCACTGTGTAAAGAAAATATACTGGATGAAGCAGTGGTACCTGATGCGCGTTTTGAGACGGTGCTGCCATTCGCCAAGCGCCGCCTTTGAGCGTTCGGCAATCGGGCTGGGCCATGCAAGCCAGGTATTGGTACCGAAATGTTCGGACAGGGCTGTAAACAGGGCATAATTATCAAGCCAGCCGGCGTGTTGCATAATAAAATGTTTATATTGCAGAAGTTCATCATCGGTTGCCGCAGCGAAAAAGTCTTGTTCAGCTTGGGCCAGCAAGGGGCGTTTTATGCGGCAGACGGTATCAAAATCGACAAAGTCGGCATCGCTGCGGGGCAGGTCCTCAGGCGCGATTGTACACCAGGGGTGCTCAGCCAGAAGTTCAAGGCTGATGAGCAGATCATTGCCGGCAAAGGCGGAGGTGGATGCATACGGGCTGTAGCCCATATAGGGCGCAACCGGGCCGAAGGGAAGTATTTGCCAGTAGCGCTGGCCGCCGAGTTTGAGCATATCGCAGAATTGGCGTGCTTCAGGACCAAGCGTGCCGATTCCGCAGGAGCCCGGCAGGCTGGTGATGTGCAGCAGTAGTCCGCTTGATCGTTCAAGGTGCATCTTGGGACCTGTTTTCTAAGATACCGTGTGGTTACAGAATTCCGTCACGCGTACACGGCAGGTGTATTTTTATTTATGCTACGGAGGAGCCTGTCTGTCAAGGTGCAAAAAGAGGAAAGTAGTGTCCGTACAGGGAGTGTATTTGCACAATGATCGTGGTTGTGAGAGCTTTTTACTTGTAAAAAACAGGCCGGTTTTATATAGTTTCTTGTGTTCGGAAGCGGTGTTTGAATTCAGGAGCAGAAGGAGTTTGTATGAAGTACGATATTATTATTAATGGAGCGGGACCGGCCGGTTTGATGGCGGCTGCCCGGGCGTCCGCCTCGGGGTTGCGGGTACTGTTGCTGGAAAAATTTGATGATATTACAACCATTCGGCGTGCCTGCTGCCAGCAGTTTGTAATGGATGAAAATTATGAAAATGAAAACATTTCGGTCGTGCCGGGCCGCATTGTTTTCCCCTCTAATGATTTTGAGGTCGTCTATGCCGGGCCGCTGCATGATATAGCCGAGACCTGTTTTACGTCCGCTGCGGGCAACACCGTTCGTTTTCGCTATCCTGACCAGCGGGCGGTCGCGATTAAATTTGATAAGGGGAAGCTGCTGGGCGGGTTGCTTGAGGAATGTCTGCGCTTTGGCGTTGATTATTGTAATGCCACCCTGGTGACCGCAGTTTTTGATCACGGTGATCACGTCAGTGTGCATGCCGTACAGAGTGGTAAAACTGTTGAATTTCAGGCGGCCAAACTGATCGCTGCTGACGGGGTCAATTCAAGAACCTTGACCTCTTTGGGTATGAACGATGCGCGTACGCATTTCGCAACAGCATTGTGCATCATTTATTCGCTTGAAGGTGTTGCCGGTTTTGACCCCGCGGTTATGAAATGGCATATGGGCATGGCCTATGGATCGTATGCGCCGGTTATTCTGGATCCGTCGTTGAAGGGTTCCGGGATTGCCGATCTGGTTGTGATGGGCAGTGAACAGCAGCGTCCCGACAAGATTTTTGAAGAGTTTACCCGCAACAGCCCTGCGGCCGCTCAGTTTAGCAGTGCGCGCGTTATTGATCGCAGTGCCTGTACGGTTAAGGCCTGCACATCTCTGATGGTTCCCTGGCGCGGTAATGTCCTGGCCATCGGCGACGCGGCTGCCTATGTGGAAGTTGAGGTGCAGGGCGCCTTGATGTGCGGCTATCATGCGGCTCGGGCGATTGAGGCCGAGCTGCAGAACAACACTGGATTTGAGGACTATACCCGGTGGTGGCAGCGCAGTTTTGAATTCAACAGCCCTGAGGCCCTTTGTGTCGCCCAAGGGTACGCATTGGTGCCGACTTACACTGATGAGGAGATTGATTACCTGTTCGCGCTGCTGGAAGGCACTCCGCTTGACGGCGCTTACGGTCAGTACAAGGCCCCGCGTCTGCTCTGGGATGCTATTATGAAGAATCGTGACACTATTGAGTCTGAACGGCCGGAGCTTGCTGGAAAATTTAAGAGTAACGCCCAGATGACCCTTGCAGATACATTTTCTCAGGCTGAAAGGAAATAACTATGAAATTGAATGTGTACTCTTTTGGAAGCGCACTGGTTGATATTCAGGTGCAGGTTGATGATGAGATTTTTCAGGAGTTAGGCCTTGAGAAAGGCAACATGTACCTGACGGAGCGAAGCCGCCAGGAGCAGGTGCTCAAACGGCTGCTTGGGTCTGAAGAGCTTTCTCTTGATCGTATTTCACAGCAGTTGAAGACTGCTGCCGGAGGCAGCGCAGCCAACACGGTGTACGGTGTGGTGCAATTGGGCGGCAGGGCAGGGCTGTGCGGGGCGGTTTCCGATGATGCATTCGGCGCGCTGTATCAGCGCGATATGGCTGCAAGCGGTGTTATTTTTGCACCCCGGCTTCGAAGCGGTATGAGTGGAACATGCTTGGTTCTTCTATCCGCCGACGCCCAGCGCACCATGCTGACCTGTCTGGGGGTCTCAAGCGAGATTGAGAAAGATGACATTGATGTGCGGCAGCTTGAAGGCAGTGATTATATCTACCTTGAAGGCTATCTGTTTGATAGCGACATGGCAACCGAGACCATGCTTCACGCGATTAGTCTGGCAAAACGCGCCGGGGTTAAGGTTGCTTTTACGGCGTCGGATGCTTTTTGTATTGACCGGCATCGCGATATATTTTTAAAAATAATCAAAGAAGATGTCGATCTGCTTTTTGCCAATGCTCAGGAAGCCCGGGCGTTGACCGGTGCGGCCGATACTGATGCGGCGCTGCTTGAACTGGGCGGGATGTGCGCCGGGGTGGCCCTGACCGATGGTGAGCAAGGATCAATCCTGCGCATGAACAACACGACGGTTCGGGTTGTCCCCCACAAGGTAGCTGCCCTGGATACGACCGGTGCGGGGGATTCCTATGCTGCCGGGCTGCTGTATGGGCTGACCAACGGTTGCAGCCTTGAGCGCAGCGGAGAGATAGCCAGTTTTTTCTCAGCGCGGGTGGTTTCCATGATGGGCCCGCGTTTTATTGGCAACATTCGGGATGAATTGCAGGCGTGTGCTTTATTGGCTGATTTATAACAGCCTACCAGCGTTTTGTTCCTGTAAAAATATACTCGTAAAGAAGCGCTGCCATTATTGCGTGAATCCCCTCGGGCTGTAGATATTTGAGGCCCTTCCCGCATCAACGAACCATTATATTTTGAAAATGCTGTGGCAGGGTGTTGACGGCTTGCTCGGGCATCGACGAAACTAAATCGAAATGAACTTTTAAAAAGCCCGTCAGGTTTGTTGGCGGGCTTTTTATTACACAAAGATTTTTTATTTTTAAAGTTTACCTTTCTATAAAAAGTGGTATTTTTTATTAATCTAAAGCAAATGGGGATTTTGCAGGAGTAGTTCAGGAAGGCATGGTACTACGCAGTATTAGGAATACTGGAACAAAGGAAGGTTGGTTGCTTATGAATGACTTGCTGCTTCACACGATGACGGTGTTTATGGGTTTTTTTGCTATTATGAACCCCATAGCCAATGTGCCGATTTTTCTTGGGCTTACCGGTGAGGATGATCAGCAGACCACCCGGGCCGTGGCTATGCGTTCGGTGCTGCTGGCGTTTTTAATCATTGCCTTGTTTTCCGTGGCCGGAAAGATCCTTTTTCAAATGTTTGGTATCACGCTGCCCGCGTTTCGTATAACGGGAGGGCTGCTGGTTTTTAGTATCGGTTATAATATGCTTCAGGGTAGCCATTCAAGCGTGCATCAACTCAACGATACGGACACTGCCAAGTGCCGGGAAGCGGCACTTGGCGTCGCGGTGTCGCCTCTGGCAATGCCGATACTTGCAGGTCCGGGAACCATTGCAACGGCAATGAATTTTTCCGCCAAAGGCGGTTTTACGGGAGTCGTCATCACTATTGCCGCCTTTGCGGTTATGTGCTTTATTACCTACATATGTTTTGTTTTTGGTAAAAAGCTTGTTAAGTTCATTGGTGTTGGCGCTCTGGGAGTAATCACGCGCATGATGGGGTTAATTCTTGCAGTGATAGGTGTGCAGATGGTGATTGAAGGAATTCAGGGCGCTATTAAACTTGCGGGATAAAAGGCCCACTATCAGAAAAATCCGAGGAGATACTAACGCAATGATATCTGCAGTCTCTTCAGCCGGTTGCAGTGATTCTTTTAGTCTTCCGGGTTTTCTTTGACACCGAAGTAATGTGTCTGGCCTTGCCGGTTACTGCCTTCTGTTTCGCGTAAAATTTGTGCAGCCTCTTCCGGTGCCGTCGGGTTTATATACAAGCCGGTGCCCCATTCAAAACCGGATAGGTTTGAAAGCCAAGGTGTAATCTTAAAGTGCCAGTGGTAGCACTCCTCATGGTTGTTAGCAACCGGGCTGGTGTGCAGCATGAAATTAAACGGCGGGTAGTTGAGGGCCGCGTCAATTTTTTTAAATACCGTGCTGAACATTTCGGCCATGGTCTTAAACAGGGCTTCATCTGTGTTTTCAAAGCTGGCGATATGCTGTTTTGGAAGTATCCAGGTCTCAAACGGTAAGCGCGGTGCAAACGGTTCAAGTGCCAGAAAATCATCATTCTCATATACAAGGCGTTCCGTTGTTTTTTGTTCCTGCTGGATAATATCGCAAAATACGCAGCGTTTTTTCATGTCGTAATAGCGGTAAGCGCCTTCAAGTTCTTCGACGGTGCGCTTGGGTACAATCGGCAGGGCAATCAGCTGTGAATTGGGATGCTCAAGTGCCGCACCGGCAGTCCTGCCGCGATTTTTAAAAATCGAGATATATTGATAACGCTTGTCCTGCTTTAGCTCCAGTATTCTCTGGCGGTAGCACAGCAGGATGTTGTAGTAGTCCTGCAGACTTAGCCGGGACATCGTTGCCGTATGGTCGGGGGTTTCTAGGATAATTTCATGGCTGCCAAAACCGTCCATTTTTTCATAGAGACCCTCGGCGCGTGGATCAAGGTTGCCGCTGTTTTGCAGCACCGGAAATTTATTCGGCACTACCCGAAGCTTCCAGCCCGGTTTATTGGATTGGCTGTTCGCATCCCGGATTGCGAAGACCTCCGGCGGTGTTTTGTCTTCGTTGCCGGGGCAGAGTGGACAAAACCCACCGCGCGGAACATCGGGTTTCCGGTTAAAGTCAGTCGGTCGTTGTGATCGGTCTGTTGCGACAATAACCCAGCGGCCGATTATGGGATTTTGGCGAAGGTCAGGCACAAGCTCTCTTTTCTCGAAGCAGATTATTGCCGGCAGACGCGCGCACTATGTCATTGCGTGACAGCCTCGTTTGATAGCGACTTTTCTTTAGCATGCTTTAAGGTCGGATTCAATGCAATTCGCTATATTTTTGCAGGCAGTCTCCGGCCAAGTGTGACAGCGTATCCTCAATTATAAACAGTGATCGCTGGCACCTGTGTGGACATTGCAGCGGATATGTTTCAGTGTTTATGCTATAGCTACCATAGGAAAGGTTGTTTTTTGACATTTTCTACAAGAGGGAACAGGACTATGCAGAAAGTGGGATTTATAGGATTGGGTACCATGGGTACACTCATGGCCAGGGGTCTGGGAGATCAGAATCTGTGCGCGGTGATCAAGGTGCTGGAGGATACAACTGGGCTGAGCGTGCGTGGAGAGTAGTAAGCTTATTTCAGTCTTTGGTTTTAAAGTGAGGTTTGCTTTTTATCCCGTTGCAGCGCAGCTTAGAGAAGCGAATGAATATATAATAAGATTAAAGAGTTTTTTTGTACCCCTTCTTTGCGTGCCCAAAGAAGGGGTACCCCCAAGAAAGGGCACCCCCGGCGTTTCGCGGTTCCGCCCTGTGGCGGAACTGCCCTCGCAAAATGCTTGTTCACGGGGGCGTCAAGAACTCGCTACGCTCAGACAGCTTGTCGCCCTGTGTCCGTGACCAAACATTCTGCTCGGCTGCGCTCCGATGGGGTTAAAAACCCTAAAACAATAAATGCAAAAATTTTATAAACTAATTTGGAATAAAAAAAGATTTTAAGGTTTTAAATCCCGTTGCAGCGCAGCCGAACGAAGTGTGCTGATGCGAAAAAAGGACGGCAAGCTGTCTGAGTCCCGCGAGAAGCGGGATGAGTTTTTGACGGCCCCGCGTCTGTGCACTTCGCGAGGAGAGCCGAAGGCCAAGCTGCTGGGCGCCGTTTCTTTGGTTCGTTGAGTCAAGACGTCCAGTCTTGACCGCTGCGCTCTTTGGGCGAGCAACGGGCTATAGCTGTCAGCCCCGATGGGGCTGACTCAATGAATATATAATTCTTTCGGGGATGTCGCACAAGGAGATTACTGTGAGTATTAAACAATATTTGCCACCATATACTTTCTGCCCTGTCTGCGGGGGTGCGCTTGATAAAACTCATTCTTTCCAGCAGCCCTGCCAACAGTGCGATTTTATTTTTTATCACAGTTCCAGCCCCTGCATGGGCGCTATGCCGATTAAAGGCAGCCGCGTGCTGCTTGCCCGGCGTGGCATTGAACCCTATTATGGTGCGTGGAATTCGGTGGGCGGTTTTCTTGACTACGGTGAAGAACCACTTGAGGGGTTGATGCGTGAGGTTCTGGAGGAAACCAGCTGCAGCTGTCGTGTGCTTGATTTTATAATTCAAACCGCTGATGTCTATGGTGAGGGCGGGGCTGCCTTGCTTTGCTCCTATTACACGGTGGAGTTGCTGGGCGGAACCTTGAAACCGCAGGATGATGTCCGCGAGCTGCGCTGGTTTGACTTGGGGCAGCTTCCTGGCGACATTCCGTTTGTCAGTGATCGTCGGGCGCTGGAGGTCTTGCAACGGATGTTGGGTGTGTCTGCATGCGCTGATTAATTTTTTTTTGTTTCTATATTTGCATTTTTTTTAAAAAAATATATGATTTTTCGGGTTCAAAATTGGAAAAATTCGACCTGTGAAAGGGGTAGTAATGTATCCGATAATACATCGAGAAGAAATGTCCGGCGGCACGGTTATACTGAACGAAATCCAGGCGCCGCAGATAGCCGCCCGGGCAAAGCCGGGACAGTTTGTGATCTTGAAGGTTAATGAAACCGGGGAGCGTATACCTTTGACCATGGCGGACACTGATCCGCAGGCCGGTACCATTACGGTTATTTATCAGGTGGTCGGCACATCAACCAGTTTGTTTAAAAGCTTGGCCGTCGGTCAGGGTTATGAGGATATTATTGGTCCTCTGGGTAAACCCACGCATATTGAAAACGTTGGAACCGTGATATGTGTTGGCGGCGGCACGGGCGTGGCAGTGCTGCATCCTATCACGCGTGCGCTTAAGCAGGCTGGTAACCGCGTTATCGGCATTATCGGTGCTCGCACCAAAGACCTGTTGATTTTGGAGGATCGCATGCGCGCCGTAACTGATGAGCTGCATGTGTGTACTGACGATGGGTCGTATGGGCATAACGGGTTCGTCACCGATGTTGTGAAAAAGATTCTGGCCGAGCAGACGGTAGACCAGGCGGTTGCGATCGGGCCTGTACCGATGATGAAGTTTGTGTGTGCTATTACCCGCGAGGCAGCTGTGCCCACGATGGTCAGTCTGAATCCTATTATGGTTGATGGCACCGGTATGTGCGGCGGATGCCGTGTGTCGGTTGGCGGTGAGAACAAGTTTGCCTGTGTGGATGGCCCTGAATTTGATGGTCATAAGGTTGATTTTGATCAGCTTATGCAGCGCCTGGGTGCTTACCGCGCCGAGGAAGAAAGCTCACACGAGAAGCATATCTGCAAGATGGGACAATAGAAACAACAGGCCAACCTCGCATGCAGGTTGACGTACTTCACATTATCATGGTTAAGGAATAGATTGATGGCAAAAGACAAGCAAAGTTGGGCCGTGACCCGGCAGGCAATGCCGGAACAGGATCCACAGGTTCGGCGTTCCAATTTTAAGGAAGTTCCGCTGGGATACAGTGAAGAGATGGCAGTGCAGGAGGCCAAGCGCTGCCTGCAGTGCAAAAAACCCAATTGCGTGAAGGGCTGCCCTGTTGCGGTGGACATTCCCGGATTTATTCAGTGCATTGCCGACGGTAACTTCAACGCCGCCGCCAGTGTTCTCTGGAAACAAAACAGTCTGCCGGCTGTCTGCGGTCGCGTGTGCCCTCAGGAGGTTCAATGCGAGGGTGCCTGTATTTTGGCCAGGCGTGGTGGTGAGGCGGTTGCTATCGGCAACCTTGAGCGTTTTGCAGCTGATCACGCGCGTGTTGGAGAAGCGCAGGATTTGCCTAAAACCGCATCGGCAACCGGTAAAAAGGTTGCCGTGGTGGGATCGGGGCCATCGGGATTAACGGTAGCCAGCGATTTGGTACTTAAGGGTCATGACGTCACTGTTTTTGAAGCATTTCATAAGCCCGGTGGGGTTCTGGTATACGGTATTCCTGAATTTCGCCTGCCCAAGGATATCGTTCGCTCCGAGGTTGCGATGCTGGAGCGGCTTGGCGTTACACTTGTTTGTAATCAGGTGGTTGGCTGCACAGTACTGGTTGATGAGCTTTTTGAGCAGGGATTCGAAGCGATATATGTCGGGGTTGGGGCCGGACTGCCCAGTTTTTTAAATATCCCGGGAGAAAATTCGATTGGTATACTCTCTGCCAACGAATATCTTACTCGGGCGAATCTTATGAAAGCCTATCTTTTTCCTGAGTATGATACGCCCATTGCGCGCGGCAAAAATGTTGTGGTGCTGGGGGCCGGTAATGTTGCAATGGACGCGGCCCGCACGGCCCTGCGCCTTGGCGCTGAAACAGTTAAGGTTGTCTATCGTCGTTCACGTACAGAGATGCCGGCTCGTGTCGCTGAAATTCATCATGCCGAACAGGAAGGCGTGGAGATGTTTCTGCTCAGCAATCCTTCGAGTTTTTGCGGTGATGAGCAGGGACGCCTGACCGGTATGGAATGTATCCAGATGGAACTGGGCGAGCCCGATGATTCAGGCCGTCGGCGACCGGTGCCCAAGCCGGGATCTGATTTTCACCTTGCCTGTGATCTGGCCATTGTTGCCGTGGGTTCGGGTGCAAATCCGCTGCTTACCGGTTCAACTGAGGGTCTGAACCTCAATGAATGGGGATATATTGTGACCGATGATGAAAGCGCCAAAACATCCAGGCGAGGGGTCTGGGCCGGCGGTGATATTGTTACCGGGGCTGCGACCGTTATTTTGGCCATGGGTGCCGGCCGCTGCGCGGCGAATTCTATTCATAAATATTTAACCCTGGGATGGTAGAACCCGGGGTTGCAGGTGTGGCCACATAAAACGCAAAAATGGTAGTACAGTTTTAGATCTGCTCTCTGGAATTAGTGGTCATACAGAGATCATTAAACTATTAAAAGAATACGGGGTTCAATACTAACAACGAGGGTTCGACTTCCCGCGTAAACTTTTTACCCTTAAAAAAATCTGCCCCGCTGGATAACCGGCCCTCTTCAATATCACGAAGTCCCCTGTCTCACTTTGTCCGGTATGAAATAAACTTCTGCAAAAAAGTTTCCACATAAAAACGCAGTCCCGCAGAAGTAGATCTCTCCTGTTCCCGTGTTAAAAGTCTTACCTCGTTTTTAAATAGATCAAAATCTTTAATTGGCGGAACCCTGTCCTTTTCCAGAGTTACTTCAAAACGGCACCTTAACTTTTACCGATACCTTCCTTTGAACCGCTGTCTGCGGCTAATTCACAAATATAGGCTTTACCTTCTTCCCAGGTCTTCTTTGTGTGCCCACCATCCGGAGGCATAGTGAGCAGAATAATTTTTGTTGGAGAAATTTTTATCAAATTAATTTTTTTAAGTATCAAAGGCATTGTTTGCTCTATCTGCCCTTCGGGAATCAATCCTTTTCCCATATTTTCCTCCAGGATACCCGCCATGGCTTCATCTAGCCCGAATTCTACCCATTTTTTCTCAAAAACATCTGCGTTATTTTTAATGTTCAGTAGTTCAGCCGTTCCCCACACCTGCATACTTTTCTGTTCCACACTATGATCCGCCGGCTCATAAATCCCCACACCGACATTCGGGTTGCGCATAATATTGGCAATCTTACCGCCCGGTTCACCACATATCCAGATAGTCAAAGAACCATCATTAAAAAAATCAACCGGAGTTGTCCGGGGTATATTGTCATGACAAGTGCCCAGAACACAGGCACGGCCATGCTTCAGGTTGCATCCCGGTTCTGTATGTTCCCCCCCAGAGTGCGTTGCCCGTACAGATAGAAATTCGATAATTTCTCGTTCGGTTTCTTCCAAGGATATTTCTTTTTTTGCAGACATAATAACCTCTCCTTTTAAACATTTCTATATTATTGGGGGATTCTTGAAATCATAGCAAGCATCCCTTTTTTAATACGCGGATTCAAGCTCGAAGTGCAACAGCTAATGGTATTTTGGTGTAGCGTTTTTTCACCCCGAAGAATATCTCATACAGGGATCTAAATCAATAACTTATAAGATTTTTCCCTCAAAAAACCGTCCGTTTATCCTTTGAATTAATCGTTGTTCATCCTCCTGAAATCGAAACATTTCTATAGTGTTTGTTCTCAGATTATAAAGTTAAATCATGGGTTTAGCTTCTCAAAAATGATAATTATAAATTATTTTAGACTGTAGTAGCTTATTATTATTGACACGACATGCGGATTAGAATACAATTTGTCAAAACAGTACGTATCGTTTCATGTACTATTTAATTTCTTGTTTTGCCATGTTCATATTCTCTGGCTACAGCGTCACAATAAACCAGCGAATGGACATTAATAAAAACAAATACATTGAGGTTACTATGCAACAAACACACGGTGCTCTATTTTTTATGCTTATGCTTATGCTTTCTCTGCTTGCTTTTACGGCATGCAGTTCTGAGACTTCAAAACAAGCGCCGCCTCCGCCGCTTGTTGAAATTATGAATGTTACAGCCACTGATGTTGACTGGGAACCCGAGTTCATTGGCCAGACTGCAGGCTTTCTTGAAGTGGAGATACGCGCCCGCGTGGGCGGCATTTTGGAAAAACGCACCTGTGAGGAAGGCCAGTTCGTAAAGCAGGGAACTCAGCTCTTTCAGATAGACCCCGTGCCCTATCAGATAGACTTAGAACGGGCCCGCGGCAAATGTGCTCAAGCCGAAGCCCAGCTTGAGCGCACGCGGCGTGAGCATGTGCGAATAGCTTTACTTTTTAAGGAGAGTGCCCTCAGCGAAAAAGAGTACGATGAGGCGGAAATGGCGTTTAGAGCAGCAGAGGCCGACCTGCAGGTTGCAAAGGCAAATTTGCATGATGCGCAGGTGAAGCTCAGCTATACCAAAGTTAACTCACCAATCTCAGGCATTGTGCTCAAGGAATCCTGCTCCGTAGGGACGTTGGTTTCCACAAACTCTGATGCCAGCCTGCTAACCACCATGGTTCAGGTTGATCCCTTGTATGTCAATTTTTCGGTACCCGGCTCAGACTTTGCACTCCTGCGGCAATTGCTGCAAAGTGGTGCCATTTCCCGGCCCGAGGGGAAACAACTTGTTACCATCGTATACCCCGATGGCAGGCTGCATCCACAGCTGGGCTCAATTATTTTTACCGACAGCATGGAAGACCCGAAAACCGCAACTGTGCGTTCGAAAGTGATGCTGCCAAATCCCGATACAGATCTTATGCCAGGTCAGTTCGTGCGCGTTCGGCCCAAGGGCCTGCAGCTTAAAAACGTGGTGCTCATCCCCCGGCAGGCAATATTTATCACACAGCAGGGCGCATCAGTCTATCTAGTTGATAAGGACATGAAAGCAGAGATGCGGCAGGTGACCGAGCAGTTCTCCATTGGGCAGCAGTGTATTATTTCAGCGGGCCTTAACGCTGGTGACCGCATCATCACCGCTGGCATGATGAAGGTGCAGCCCGGCACCCAGGTGACCGAAGCGCCACCCGAGGCCCAACCGGCATCAACTGATACAGTGATATAGGGAGACTTTATGATTTCGCGTTTTTTTATTGATAGGCCTATTTTTGCCAGCGTTATTGCACTACTCATTTTACTGGCCGGAGGCATATCCCTCACAACGCTCCCCATAGCGCAGTATCCAGAGCTTGTTCCGCCGGCGGTAACAGTCCGGGCTGAATACACCGGCGCCAGCGCCGAGATGGTCTCGCAAACCGTTGCTGCCCCGCTTGAGCAGGCCCTAAACGGTGTTGACGATATGATCTACATGAACTCGTTGACATCAAGCGACGGAAAGCTGGAGTTAACCGTGACTTTTGCCGTCGGGGTCGATCCGAATCAGGCGACCATTGATGTCAATAACCGGGTGCAGACGGTGCTGCCGGTCTTGCCCGAAGATGTTAGGCGGTTTGGTGTCATTGTAGAGGAAAAATCTCCGACGATTCTTCTGGTAGTATCCCTTACGTCACCGGGTGGCATCTACGACACCACCTATCTCAGTAATTACGCGCTCATCAATGTTATGGATGAGCTTAAGCGCCTTCCCGGGGTTGGCAGCGCATGGCTGTGGGGCGCACGCGATTATGCGATTCGCATCTGGCTCAAACCTGACAAGATGGCGCAGCTTGGGCTTTCGGCCACCGATATCGCCGCTGCTGTGCGCAGTCAGAATATGCAGTATGCTGCAGGCAAACTCGGGCAACCGCCTATGGGAGAAGACACCGGCCGGGTGTATTCGCTGATCGTCAAGGGGCGGCTCGACAAGCCCGAGGAATTTGAAAATATCATTCTTCGCTCAAATCCAGATGGCAGCTCCTTGCGCTTAAAAGATGTGGCAACGATTGAACTGGGTGCACAGGTCTATGAGTTTACGGGTAAGCTAAACGGCGAACTGTCTATGCCAATCATTATCAACCTCTCCTCCGGGGGCAATGCTATTGAAACCGCTGACGCTGTGCTTGCCTGCATGGAACAGTTGAAAAAACGCTTTCCTCCGGGCGTTGCCTATGCCATCCCGTATGACACAACAACATTTGTGCGCACCTCCATCAAGGAAGTGGTCATAACCTTGTTTGAAGCAGTTGTGCTGGTCTTTTTTATCGTTTTTATTTTTCTAAAGAGCCTGCGCGCAACTCTGATTCCCTGCCTTGCCGTGCCAGTCTCCATATTAGGAGCTTTTGCCGGGATGTATGCTTTTGGGTTCTCGATCAATACTCTGACCCTGTTCGGTCTGGTGCTGGCAATCGGCATTGTTGTGGATGACGCGATCGTTGTGATTGAAAACGTTGAGCACATCATGCGCTCGGAAGGGCTGGCCCCACGCGAGGCAACGATTAAAGCTATGGAACAGGTCACCGGACCGATTATTGCCATCGTGCTCGTTTTGTGTGCGGTTTTTGTACCGGTTGCATTCATGCAGGGACTTTCCGGAACCATGTACCGCCAGTTTGCCATTACAATCAGCATCTCGGTCATCATATCGGGCATTGTCGCGCTAACGCTCACCCCTGCGCTTTCCGCCCTTCTTCTGAAGCCAGGCCACGACAACAGCACGGGCCTGCTTGCGCGCTTCGACGTCTGGTTCGAAAAGAGCACAAATCGCTATAGCCGGACGGTAAACCGTATTATCCATCATGCCCCGGCTGCTCTCGTTGCTTTTTTACTGATGGCCGCTCTTACGCTTTTCCTTTTTCTGCGGGTGCCAAGCAGTCTTGTGCCGGAAGAAGATCAATCAAACATTTTTGGCTTTGCCACTCTTGATGAGGGCGCATCGCTCAAACGGGCCGAACAGGCCATGGATGCTTTCCAGGAAATTGTCCTCGCTCATCCAATGGTCCACCATGTTGAGACATTTGCGGGCATTGACTTGCTGTCAGGCGCCCTGAAAAACAATTCAGGCTCGATTTTCATAGGTACCCTGCCTTGGGATAAACGACCAAAGGCCTCCCAGTCAGCAGAAGCGATTGGACTTGAGATCATGCAGCAGGCCGAAAAGACCATACCCGGCGCACGATTTATTCTTTTTAACCCTCCTCCAATCGACGGAATGGGCCTGATCGGCGGTTTTGAGGGCTACATACAGAATCGCGGCGACGGCGACAGCAAGCAGTTAGCAGCAGCGATAGACCGCTTTATACAAGCTGCAGCTAAGCGGCCAGAGATTGGCCGAATTGACACCACCTTTCGCGTGGAGACTCCGCAGTATCTGGTCGAGACGGATCTTGATAAGGCCTATGCCATGGGAGTTTCAAAAGACATGCTCTTCACGACCATGCAATCGACTTTTGGCGCCTACTATATCAATGACTTTAACAAGTCTGGTCGCACCTTCAAGGTTATGATGCAATCGGGCGAGCCGTTCCGGAGTCTACCCGAAAACCTGCGTGAGGTATTCGTGCGGTCATCCTCGGATCAGATGATTCCGCTGTCGTCATTGGTGCGGTTTAAGCCCATAGTGGGGCCCGATATTGTCGAGCGCTTCAATGTTTTTCCTTCAGGTAAAATCGTTGGCGCACCGGCTCCGGGCTACAGCTCTGGCCAGGCCCTGCAGGCCCTTGAGGAGCTAAGCTTGCAGATACTGCCTGAGAATTATACCCTTGCCTGGACTGGCAGTTCCTATCAGGAAAAACTCACTGGCAAAGCCTCACTTTTTGCCTTTATACTGGGAATCATCGTGGTTTTTCTCATCCTGGCCGCGCAATACGAGCGCTGGAGTTTGCCGTTGGTCGTGCTTATGAGTGTTCCCTTTGCAATGTTCGGCGCAATTGGCTTTGTCTGGTTACGGGGCCTGTCCAATGATGTGTATTTTCAAATAGCGCTTGTAACGCTCATAGGTCTGTCGGCTAAAAACGCCATTCTGATTGTAGAATTTGCTCTTAATAAACATGAGAGCGGTATGCCCCTTGTTGAGGCCGCCGTAGAAGCAGCGCGCCAACGATTCAGACCCATCGTCATGACCTCCCTGGCCTTCATGCTGGGCTGTTTGCCCCTGGCATTGAGCTCGGGCGCAGGCTCCGGTAGCCGTCATTCCATCGGCACAGGTGTTATCGGCGGCATGCTCGCATCAACCTTTATCGCAACCTATTTCGTACCGATGTTTTTCGTGGGCATCATACGATTTACTGAAAAATTCGGATCACTTAAGAGTAATGTTTTTTTGAGCGCGGCTGCAAAATCCGCATTCAACCGGAAAGAGAGAGACTGATATGCTGCGATACCGGATTGTATGCCTATTGATTTTTTTGCTGCCTGCGGGCTGCGCCTTGGGCCCTGACTATATCCGACCCGAACTCATGTTGCCCGCTGCTGCGGACAATGCTTCAGCCAATATTGATCTGTTTACAGCAACTGACTGGTGGAAGCTCTTTGATGATCCGACCCTTAATCGAATTGAGAATGAAGCGCTTGTCTATAATCGAGATCTTAAAATTGCCATGGCGCGGGTTGAGGAAACACGGGCTTTGGCGCGCATAGCACTGGCCGACCGACTGCCAGCTGTGGGCATCGGCGCCGATGCAAGCCGAGGACGTTCTTCGCAAAATGCGGCAGTGCCCAATGAAAGCCGCACACAAGAGAGCTTTGACGCTTTCGGATTTGCATCATTTGAGCTCGATCTCTGGGGAAAATATCGCCGTCTTGATGAGGCAGCGCGTGCCGAACTGCTGGCGACGCAGTCAGCCCGCGACTCAGTGCGTCTCACGCTTACGACAGATGTTGCAGCCCTCTATTTTTATCTGCGCACGCTGGAAGCCCAAACGCGCATAGCCCGCGATCAGCTTATAACGTACAACAAAAGTTGCGAGATTTACCGAAAGCGCTACCGCGCAGGCTATAGTCAGGAGCTTGATTTGCGCAGAATAGAGGCTGACCGCCTTGCGACCAAAGCGCTTGTGTTCCGTCGCGAAAATAAACTTTCGCAGGCCGGTACCGCTCTTGCCATGTTGCTCGGGCGCAGCCCCCGGGATATTGTAGAGGGGTTTTCGGAGGAGGGTAAAACCCTTGAACAACTCAACACGTTTCCGCGCATACCCGAAAATATTCCGTCCGACCTGCTCAGCCGCAGGCCCGACATACGCCGCGAAGAAGCTAGGCTCATGGCGGCTAATGCCCGCATCGGTGCTGCCCGCGCAGCATTCTTTCCTTCGATAAACCTTACCGGGCAGTACGGCTTTATAAGTTCCGATCTTCAGAATCTTTTTACCAATGGTGCAAATGTCTGGAACATGGCAGGGGGGCTGGCGCAGCCTATATTTGAAGGCGGCAGACTTTTTGCCCGGGAAAAAGCTGCAAAAGCACGTCAGGAGCAAATGCTTGCCCACTATGAGCAGACGGTTCAGAACGCGTTCAGGGAAACCCGCGATGCGCTTGTGGCCGGCAAAAAAATTACTCAGGCCTTTGAAGCCTCCCTGCAGCGGGCACAAACCATGCGGCGAAGCCTTGAGCTTTCCCAAAAGCAACATGCCCATGGGCATATAAGCATTATTGATGATTTGGACATACAACGGCGCTCACTTTTGGCCGAGCTTGACTTGTCGTTTGCTCGCCAGGATCAGCTTGATACGGTAATTGCCCTGTGCCGGGTTATGGGCGGTGGCTGGCATGAGCAGACGGGGTTTGTCCAGATACCGTGATGTAAGACATCAATTTTTAAGTTCAATGCAAACGTTCCTTTTACATACCTCGCTTCACAATATAAAATGTTAATAAAAGAAGAAACACAATGAACGTAAAAAAATTGGCTATGTCTGATCGGATGCCCCCAACAAACGTATGCAGTTAATCCAGGAATCAGGAATTTCGTTTGCTGGAGCCTGTACAATGAAACATTTATACAATGGTTTGGAAAGCTATATGAGCATATACGGTCTCGGGTCTCGCATTATACCGAAACACCCGATACAATGATTTTTTATTTTTGAGGATTTTATTTTATGAAAGGTTTAAAAGAAAATGAAAGATGCAACCAAAATTAGTTTTTCCAGAAATAGAAGAACTCTCAGCGCCTATATGAAAATAGCTTGCAGCCGACCCTTATTTCACATGACAAACGAGATAAGGGTGCCTGGTCTGAAAGATTTTTGTTCGAAGCACGGTGTTACTTACACAATAGTTATCATGAAAACCATCGCATCAGTAAAAGAGAAGTACCCTATCATGAGCAGCATTCTAGCCAGGGATTTTACTTTGAGAAAAAAAATTTACCTCTGTGATAAGGTGGATATGGCCATAGCCATTGAAAAACATGAAAATGACGAATTGTTTGCAACCTTTGCTATTGTTAAGGATGTTAATAAAAAAACATTACAGGAGTTAAGCGCTGAATTAAAAAATTTGAATGATTTGCCAAGAATGAAAATGCCCTATGGATTTGTATTTTTTATTCTGAATATTGTACCTGATTTTATAAAATCTTTAATTTTTAGGGTTTTACTCGAAATTCCACCTTTATATAAAAGCTTTTTGGGCACTATGGGACTGAGCACTTTAGGTAAATACGGTTTGACAAGCTTTGATACGCTCTTTATGAATAATTTTGGCTATGGTATTAGTAAAATTGAAGAAAAGCATCTAGTTAAAAAGGGGAAAGCCTGGATTGAGCCGGTTCTACATATAACTCAAACGGCTAATCACAGTGTGGTTGATGGTGCCGTATCAGCAAGAGTACTTGCAGAGATAAAACGCATTTTTGAATCACGAGAATATATTTCAATTTGCGAAACAAAATAAGCAAAACACAAAATGAATACAAAACCTAAAAAAAACACCGAATCAAAAAAATCAACCGGTTGCAAGCGTAACCCTGCAACGACTGAGGCTATCCTTGATGCTGCAAGAACGTTGCTGCAGGAAAAGGGATATGCGAATTTTACGATCGAGGAGGTTGCGCGTCGTTCAGGAGCATCAAAAAGTACTATATACCGCTGGTGGGCAAGTAAAATGCACCTGCTTCTTGATATCTACGATAATGATATTGAAAAGATGCTTGTGATCCCCGATTTCGGCAATGTTGAATCTGAAATTACCTTTCTCATCCGAGCAATCTGGAAACTCTGGCGCGAAACACCAAGCGGCCAGGCTTATAAATCAATGATAGCCGAAGTGCAGGCCGACCCTTCTGCCTTTGCCCTGTGGCGGTCAAGATTCTTGCTGGGTCGGAGAAAGAAGCTTTTGGTTATCCTGCAGCGCGCGGCAGATCGAGGAGATCTGAGGCCGGATGTAAACCTCGAGATTGTCGTGGATCTTCTTTTTGGCTTCAGCTGGTACCATCTGCTCACTGGCCAGATCGATGATGATGTTGGAGTTGTTACCGACATGGTTCGCGAGATCGTGCAGGGCATCACCCAAAAAGATATTTTCCATGGCACCGGGCAATAACCAGCAAATTTTATCTATAAATATTTAATCCTGGGATTGTAGACTCAGGCTTTACAGGTGGGGCCACATAAAACGTAAAAATGGTAGTACAGTTTTAGACCTAATTAAATTATTAAAAGAATACAGGGCTCAATATTAACAACGAGGGTTCGACTCTCCCCCAGCTCAATCATAATTATGATGACATTTCAAATACGCACAAGACCTGCCCGCTTATAAGTACCGTTTGTCACTTAAAAATGGTATGAAATAATGATAGTATAACAATATGTTGCAAATTCAGAAAATCCTCAAATCCCCCTTCCAGTTTCATCATTATTTATTAAGGCATTTCAAATTCTCAAGAAATTTAAACCCTCTGAAAGCGCAATCCGTCTACAGCTTTCCACTAAAAATTTTTCAACTAAACCGTCTATAAGTCCAGCCATGTTTTAAGTTTTTTTGATTGTCAAATAGTTTATATACCTTGCTAATATATATAATATAGGACATGTTTGTGTTGTCGTTAAAGGATTGTTCTTAAAATAATTTTGCGAGGATTCCGTTATTATGCCATCTCGTAGTCAATATTATGAGGGAATCGGATCGGTCGCCATCATCGGCAACTATGTGCCCCGCCAGTGCGGCATTGCAACCTTTACAACGGACCTGACTGAAGCCATCTCCGCAGAAGCTCCCGCTATACATTGCTGGACGGTTGCCATGAATGACAAGCCCGAGGGATATGCCTATCCCGAGAAGGTGCGCTTCGAGATCAACCAGAATATATTGAACGATTACAGCATCGCCTCGGAATTTCTTAATATCAGCCAGGCTGATATTGTGTGTGTGCAGCATGAATATGGTATTTTCGGCGGCCCGGCCGGCAGCCATCTTCTGAAGCTTCTCGGAGAGCTGCGCATGCCGGTGGTAACAACGCTGCATACGGTTCTGAAAGACCCTTCCCCGGAGCAGCTTGAAGTCATGCACACGCTGTCCGAACTGTCCGACAAATTTGTCGTCATGAGCCATAAGGCTGTTGACTTCCTCAAAGAGATTTACGGTGTCCCGGACGAGAAAATTGCCTTTATTCATCACGGCATTCCGGATACGCCCTTTATGGATCCCAATTACTACAAAGACCAGTTTGGTGTTGAGGGCCGCAAGGTGCTGCTCACCTTCGGCCTGCTTTCCCCCAATAAAGGCCTGGAAACTATGCTGCAGGCGCTCCCGCACGTTATCAAAAAGCATCCGGATGTTACCTGTATTATCCTGGGGGCAACCCACCCGCATGTTCTGGAGTCCCAAGGCGAGCAGTACCGTATAGGCCTGCAGCAGTTGGTGCGCAAGTTGGATATAAGCGATCATGTCATTTTTCAAAACCGTTTTGTTGAGCTGAAAGAGCTGTGCGAATTTCTCGGTACCGCTGATATTTATATAACCCCCTATCAGGAAGAAGCCCAGATTACTTCCGGGACGCTGGCCTATGCCATGGGAACCGGCAAGGCTGTTATTTCAACGCCCTATTGGTATGCGACCGAGATGCTGGCCGACGGCCGGGGGGTAATTGTACCTTTTAAAAATCCCGAGGCCATGGCCGAACAGATCATCAACCTGTTGGACAACGACACCGCCCGTCACATAATCCGCAAAAAAGCCTACACCTTCAGCCGCGAAGCAATCTGGAAAGAGGTTGCCCGCAAATATCTCGAAGTCTTTAGCGAGGCTAGACGCGAGCGCTGCCGCCATCCCCGCCCCCGGTACACATACGTCGACAACATCAAATCCATCACAAAATTTGAGCTTCCGGATCTGAAGCTCGATCACTTGAAAACCCTTACCGATGATACGGGTATTCTGCAGCATGCCACCCATACCATCCCTAACCGCGTTCATGGCTACTGCACCGATGATAATGCCCGGGCACTGATGGTTGCCGCCATGGGTCACAAATACATGCCGTCGGATAACAAGTTTTTTAATTCTCTCAGCAACCAGTATCTCAGCTTTCTGCTGTATGCCTTTAATGATGAAACAGGCCGTTTTCGTAATTTCATGAGTTATTCGCGACAGTGGATGGAAGATACAGGATCTGAAGATGCGCATGGCAGGGCGCTGTGGGGCCTTGGCAAGACTATCGCTTTTCTTGATGATCCCGGGATGCTGGCACTGACCACAACCCTTTTTAATCAGGCACTGCAAGCTGTTGAACATTTCAGCTCGCCTCGTGCAATCGCTTTTGCCCTTGTAGGCATGCATGCCTATTTGTCTAAGTTTTCAGGCGATAGCGAAGTACGCAGAGTTCGGGAAGATCTTGCAAATAAACTTTTTACTCAATTTAAAAACAATTTCATAAAGGAATGGCCCTGGCTTGAAAATGAGCTCAACTATGCCAACGGCAAGTTGCCGCATGCTCTGCTGCTGTCCGGCCAATGGATGCAGCGCAATGACATGATTGACATGGGAATCAAATCCCTTAAGTGGCTGTTCACTATCCAGACCGAGGAAGGCCACTTTGTTCCCATCGGCAACAACGGATGGTATGCAAAAGACGGCTCCCGGTCCCGTTTCGACCAGCAGCCCATCGAGGCCAATGCCATGATCGAAGCTTGCGTGGAGGCGTTTAATATCACCCGAGACAAAGCCTGGATCCAAAATGCGGTTATGTGCTTTAACTGGTTTCTGGGACAAAACGACTTGAACATGCCCCTGTATGATGCCAAAACCGGCGGCTGTCGTGATGGGCTGATGGCTGATGGCATCAACCAGAACGAAGGCGCCGAGTCCACGCTTGCCTGGCTGCTCTCCCTGATGACGCTGCAAAAACTTTATGCCGATGAGATTTTGAAGCAATCATCACAACCCGTCGTTTAGACAAAAGGATTAGCTATGCGTATTGGGATGCTTTCACCCATTGCCTGGCGTACACCACCCCGACACTACGGCCCCTGGGAAAACGTGGCTTCACTCATAACCGAGGGTCTGGTAACGCGGGGCCATGATGTGACCCTTTTTGCAACCGCGGATTCACAGACAAACGCAAAACTTATTGCTGTATGTGAGAAGGGCTACGAAGAAGATCCTAACATTGTACCTAAAGTGTGGGAAAGTCTGCATATCGCAGAACTCTTTGAACATGCCGACGATTTTGACATCATCCATAACAATTTTGACTTTCTGCCCCTGACCTACACCGGCCTGATCAAGACTCCGGTGATAACCACCATACACGGTTTTTCATCACCCGGAATCCTGCCGGTTTTCAAAAAGTACAATAAAAAGGTTTTTTATGTTTCCATCAGCGATGCTGACCGTTCACCGGATCTTGACTATATCAAAACCATCCATCATGGCCTTAACATCAGCCATTTTGATTTCCAGCCTGACCCGGACGACTATTTGTTATTTTTTGGCCGCTTTCATCCTGACAAGGGAGCAAAAGAGGCCATTGAGATTGCAAAAGCTTGCAATAAAAAACTTATCATGGCTGGCATTATACAGGATGAAACTTATTTCAAACAGCATGTCAAACCTTTTATTGATAATGACAGGGTTGTGTACATTGGAAGTGCTGACCCTGCCAAACGCAACAGTCTGCTGGGGAAAGCAAGCGCGATGCTTCATCCCATAAATTTTAATGAGCCTTTTGGACTTTCTGTTATTGAGTCAATGGCCTGCGGCACCCCGGTTATTGCAGTTAACCGCGGCAGCATGCCCGAACTTATCCGGGATGGCAAAAACGGATTTCTAGTCTCAAATATTGATGAGGCTGTCAATGCAGTTGACCGGCTTAAAGAAATTGACAGGAGCTGCTGCCGAAAAACAGTTGAAGATCATTTTACGGTTGACAGCATGGTGGATAAATATATAGAGGTCTACGAACAGATCCTTGAAAAAACAAAACAGGAGAATCGTCGGCCATGGGGCTTTTATAAGATCCTGACAGATAAAGATACCTATAAAAGCAAAGAAATCGTCATTTCCCCCGGGAAGCGCCTGAGCCTGCAGCGGCACCAGCAAAGAGATGAACACTGGTATTTTCTTGAAGGTCATGCTGAAATTACACTGAACGATAGTACGCTGAAGCTTGGCCCGGGAGAGTCTGTTAACATACCTAGGAATTCCCTTCACAGGGTAGGGAATTCCGGTTTAAAAGATGTTGTTTTCATAGAAGTTCAAACAGGGGATTATTTTGGTGAGGACGATATAGAGCGCCTTGAAGATGACTTCGGCAGAGATTAAAGGTCTACAATTCGTATCATGCGGTCGGTGCGCCGGATTTTAAGGAAGAAGGCTCTTTTACCAGGTCTTGCATTTTGCTAAATTACTATTTCAAACAGTATACGTGGTACTCAGTCAAGAACATTACACTGGAAATCATATGCCGGAAATCAAGACTGTAGTTAAAAGATGCCCGCAAAACCCAATCCTCACCAGGGATGATGTGCCCTATGATGTTGGCACGGTTCATAATGCCGGAGTTGTTAAGCATAAAGGTCAATACATCATGCTTTTCAGATCACATCTTAAAAACGGGCGCTCAATCATCGGCCGGGCTGACAGTAATGATGGTTTTTTATTTAGTGTCAACCCGGAACCATTTCTCACACCGGCGGTGGATAGCATCTTTGGGGAATATGAAGAATTCGGTGTCGAGGACCTGCGTATAAACCCTGTAGCAGATGAATACCTCCTCACATACAGCGCATACTCGCGACATGGAGTCCGTATCGCGCTTGTCCGCACAAAAGACTTTGAAAGTATTGAACGCGTCGCACTGATTACCCAGGCCGATCTTCGTAACGTTGTTATTTTCCCTGAAAAGTTCAATGGCAGGTATGTGCGTCTGGACCGGCCGCATTCGGAGATCTCTCCCTGGTCAATTTGGATTTCCTATTCACCTGACCTTGTTCACTGGGGTGATTCAAAGGTGATTATTAAACCTGTCCCCTATCACTGGGATGAGATGAAAATTGGGCCCGGTGCACCGCCATTTAAAACGGAAAAGGGCTGGCTTTCCATTTATCATGGTGTTTTTAAAACCATGGCCGGTGCGGTCTATCGCCTGGGGGCTGCACTTCATGATCTGGAAGATCCGGCTAAAGTGATCGGTGTTTCTGATGAGTGGATACTTCAGCCTGAAGAGTCATATGAGGTGAGCGGATATGTGCCCAACGTTGTTTTTTCATGTGGTGCTGTTCCTGAGGATGACGGTACGGTAAAAATATATTGGGGCGGCGCGGATACTGTCATGTGTGCCGGCACGGCAGTGATTGACGATCTGGTGCAGTTATGTTTAACAAAAACCCGGCCGCCGCTGTAGTTTTTAAAACGATGCACGACGCTTATGGATATGCAAAAACTATGAACGTAAAAAATAATCTGCAGCCGAAAGTAAAAAGAAAAAAGAAAAAGATTTTTGGTGACTCTTCTCGCGTGATAACTCGACTTTATATACCTGGCAGCATTTCTCGCATACAAAAAATTATTGAACGCATCATAAATTTACCCGATGCGGAAGCTGAAAATCTTCTCGAACAAATCATGCTTGATTTTTCCGAGCGACACAAACACATTAAGCGTCTTTTTGAAAACAATTTAAAGGCAGTAATAGAGTATATCCCTAGAGATGCAATTCTCAGTGCAACCCAAAAGACTCTTATCGGCGCATATTTTACCATGGAATATTCCATTGAATCTGCAGCTCTTTTTAACCCTTCAATTGTCATTCATCCCGATCAAAAAGGTTTGGACAACGGTAGTTTGCGTTTTATTATGAGCTTGCGTGCCACCGGTGAAGGCCATGTTTCTTCGATTGTATTCCGTAGTGGCACTCTTGACCAGAGCAATACCTTCCTATTCGATCCGATCAGCAAGTATGTTGAAACTCCGGATATCCATTTATTTTCGGTTTATAACCGGCATCTGTTCCAGCTGAAGCTCAATGAAATGGATGCCTGCAATGAAGTAACCGCTCATATTTCTGACCAGCTTCCTGATGACTTCACATATAATGAACTAAAAGAAAAAATTGGTGCGCTTTACGCAAATCCCATTTTTCCTGAGATACGCCAAAACGAAACCTTTGAGATTATGAACTGGCTTGCCAGTTCAAATTATGAGATGAGTTTTAGGCCTGACCACCGCATATCCGAACGGGTAATCTTTCCTGTTTCGGAAAACGAAAGCAGAGGTATTGAAGATGCCCGGTTCGTACAGTTTTTCGATGAGACTGGTGAGGTTACCTATTATGCTACGTATACAGCCTATAATGGCTTTCAAATACTGCCGCAGCTGATTGAAACAAAAGATTTTATTAAATTTAAAGTTATTACGCTCAACGGAAAAGCAGTTCAAAATAAAGGGATGGCTCTTTTCCCCCGTAAAGTTAAAGGCCGCTACGTCATGCTTTCGCGACAGGACGGTGAGAACAATCACATCATGTTCTCGGACAATATCCATTTTTGGCAGAAGTCCGAAATTATCCAGGAACCAACACGTCCCTGGGAATTCATTCAGATCGGCAACTGTGGTTCACCCCTGGAAACCAATGAGGGCTGGATCGTACTCACTCATGGTGTCGGTCCCATGCGCCAGTACTGCATCGGTGCCCTGCTGCTTGATCGTGACGATCCGGTAAAGATCATTGCCCGTCTGGAGGAACCACTGCTTGTCCCACATGAAGAAGAGCGCGAAGGGTATGTTCCCAATGTTGTATATACTTGCGGTGCACTCATACATAATAATGAACTGGTTATTCCATATGCCATGTCTGATATCATATCCGGCCTTGCCACTGTCTCAGTAACCGATTTAATCAATTGTATGCACAAAATAGTTTGAAGATTGAATTTAAATCTTTTCAGATATTAAAAATCCATTTTTTATCTTTGCGCTAATATTTTTTTCGGCTGTCCGTTAATTTGGAGTACCGATGCTTTTTGAAGTAATTTTCAAATTTCAGAGCGCAAGAATAGGGTTCGACTCCCCCCGCCTCCATCCTTCGCTCTTCACATTCGTCAGAGCTATGGATGGCAGGTCATCGAGACAACGGTCTAAAAATAATTACTGCAGCGAAGGATGTCCTCCATAGCCTTGGCGAAAGAGGCCTCCACGGCTCTTACAACGCTTCCGTTGGCAAGCCTACCAAAAAATATCTAGTCTAAAAGTATCCACCAGATTCTTGCCGGTATGTCAGCCTTTTTCTAATAATAGACATTTTATTCATGTATTTTTTATCATAACTCTTGACTCATGAATTCATTTGCACTATACTTGTTAAATAATAACAGGAGAATTACATGTCAGACAGAGAAAACATCAAATCGCAGTGGACCTTTTTAACAAACCACGCCCATGTGCTTTTGTGCATTGCAAAAAATCCGGATTGCCGTTTAAGGGATATTTCTGATGTGGTCGGTATTACTGAACGGGCCGTGCATCGAATTGTTTCTGATTTAACTGAGGCCGGATATGTGGATGTGGAACGGGACGGTCGATGCAATGTATATGTAACACACCCGGAAAAGAATCTACGCCATCCCATTGAGGCTCATTGTCAAGTGGCTGACTTGATTCATTTGATGGAGCGAAAACAATAAAAGAGGAAGTGGCTTATACATAACGAACGAAAATTCGAAAACTTGAAACAACCAGAAACAAGGAGAGCAACACATGAGTGTATCAACAAACAATAAAAAACTGCTCAACTGGGTAGCGGAAGTAGAAGTGATGTGCCAGCCGGATCAAGTGGTGTGGTGTGACGGTTCCAAAGAGGAGTACGACCGTCTGATGCAGGAAATGGTCGTTAGCGGAGCGGCGATCAAGCTGAATGAAGCAAAGCGCCCGAACAGCTATGCGTTCAATTCCGCTCCGTCCGATGTGGCGCGTGTTGAAGGCCGTACTTATATCGCTTCTGTAAAGGAAGAAGATGCCGGCCCGACCAATAACTGGATCGATCCGGTCGAACTCAAAAAAACCATGAAGGAAATGTACACTGGCTGCATGAAAGGCCGCATCCTGTACGTTATTCCGTTTTCCATGGGGCCGGTCGGTTCCCCGATCGCCAAGAACGCCATCGAGCTGACTGACTCTCCCTACGTTGTAGTCAACATGCACATCATGACGCGTGTTTCCACTGAAGTACTGCGTCTGATCGAGAAAGAAGACTTCTTCATTCCTTGCCTGCACTCGGTTGGCTCCCCGCTGGCTGAAGGCCAGGAAGACAGCCGTTGGCCGTGCGCTCCGATTGAAAAGAAATACATTGCTCACTTCCCGGAAGAAAATCTGATCTGGTCTTTCGGTTCCGGCTACGGCGGAAACGCCTTGCTCGGTAAGAAGTGTCTGGCGCTGCGTATTGCATCTGCCATGGCCGGTCGCGAAGGCTGGATGGCTGAGCACATGCTCATCCTGCGTTTCACCAATCCGGAAGGTAAGCAGTTCCACATTGCGGCGGCCTTCCCGTCTGCATGCGGCAAAACCAACTTGGCCATGTTGCAGTCCACGGTGCCCGGCTGGAAAGTTGAAACCATTGGTGATGATATTGCATGGATGAAGCAGGGCTCTGATGGACGTCTGTACGCCATCAACCCGGAAGCGGGTTTCTTCGGTGTTGCTCCGGGTACATCTGAGGCATCCAACCCGATGGCTCTCGCCAGCTGCAATCGCGACGCGATCTTCACCAATGTTGTTGTCACCGACGACGGCGATGTGTGGTGGGAAGACATGGGCGTTGACTGCGCAGGCGGAACCGATTGGAAAAATAATCCCTGGAAGCCCGGCATGAAAGACGCCGACGGAAACGAAATCAAGGGTGCACACCCGAACAGCCGCTTCACTGCGCGCGCTGCTCTCTGCCCGGTACTCTGCCCCGATTGGGAAGATCCGGCTGGTGTTCCGATCGATATCTTCGTTTTTGGAGGAAAGCGTACCACCACGATGCCGCTTGTCCATGAAGCCTTCGACTTTAACCACGGTATATTCATGGGTGCCACTGCATCGTCTGAGCCGACTGCAGCAGCGCTTGATCTGGGCAATGTAAGCCTGCGTTTCGATCCATTTGCAATGACTCCGTTCATCGGCTACCACGCAGGTGATTACATACAGCATTGGTTCGACATGGGGGAAAAACTCGGCGACAAAGCCCCGCGTTGCTTCTACGTGAACTGGTTCCGCAAGACTGAAGACGGTAAGTGGCTGTGGCCGGGCTTTGGTGAAAACAGCCGCGTGTTGAAATGGATGTGTGACCGTGTTGAAGGCAAGGTTGATGCTCGCGAAACTCCGATTGGTCTTATGCCTATTGACGGTGACTTGACTTTAGACGGTCTTGACATTCCGGCTGAAAATTGGGAAGAGCTTATGAAGGTCGATATTGAAGCTTTCAAAGCAACCCATGTAGATGCCGAAGCCTACCTGGCGAAATTCGGTGACAAGCTGCCAATCAAAATGATTGAAGAGCTCAAGGAGCTGGACGACCGCTTGTCGAAAGCCTAGCGTTTGTCACGTTTATTATAGCGATAGTTGTAGACATGAAGCCCGGCCTTGTTTGGCCGGGCTTTTTTATTTATATATTTTTTGAAATATCATTGCTGAAGATTTTAGTGGAGCGACTGTATTGATTGTCAATAGGCGCTAGCAATAATTTTCGCTATAAGGTTGATTATTTTTCAACATAGAGTTAAGCATAATTACAAGTTTTCGCATACAGGCGGTAAGGGCAACACGGTGT
>Ga0208279_1000127_pt1 | contig 69943 bp, 78 predicted proteins | sample AntAceMetag02UKM_FD_184766 | JGI IMG/M metagenome (GOLD analysis project Ga0208279, IMG submission 184766) | Saline lake microbial communities from Ace Lake, Antarctica - Antarctic Ace Lake Metagenome 02UKM (SPAdes) (version 2) | ecosystem: Environmental > Aquatic > Non-marine Saline and... | reverse complement strand
TTAAAATCAAAGAAAGGAGATGGGCATCCCGGTGCAATTATCATTTGACGGAACAAGTGCCTCTTGGTGTGATTATCTTTTGAGGGAACGATGTCCGTTCGGTGCGATTATCATTTGAGTTGACAGGTTGGCCAACTGGTAAGCCCGTGAGGATTTTCCTGGATTAGATGACCAGGCCCCCTGGGATACCCCAGGGGGCCTGTGGCCAAGGAAAGGAGGAGAGGTTCAGCGTGGCTGACTTTATCAGCCACGTACCTCGCCTACATGGTAGCGCAAGATGGCTGTATGGCGTAGTGACTAATAACACTTCTCCGGGGTGACAAACATCCTGTCGCTGTTTGTGGTAGATGACACGTGCATTGACCTGTCCTGCCCGCAATTTTGACAAACTGAATTTCCATGTTATAATTTTTATTCGCCAATTTCATATCGTGACATAAGTATTTTGTGGAGAATCTGAGCGGTTAAGATAGAGGGGGAAATAAAGTGATCACCTGTCTGGGAAGCAAATCCTATGCCCGCATCACCGACGCGGAGAGATTGCCACGGTTGATTGAGGTCCAACTCGAGTCCTTCTGTTGGTTCCAGAGAGAGGGTCTGTCTCAGCTCTTTGACGAACTCTCTCCCATTGAGAGCTTCAACGGCAACCTCAAACTGTATTTCCCCGGTTCCGAGGCCAGGGGGGCTCATTTCGATCTTGGCTATCGCTTTGGTGAGCCTAAGTATTCAGAAGAAGAGTGTCTCGAGCGGGATATCACGTATGCGGTTCCGTTGTACGTGCGAGTGCTACTTGACAACCGCGAGACAGGCGAGATTGTCGAGTCGGAGATATTCCTCGGCGACTTTCCTTCAATGACCAAGAACGGCACTTTCGTCATCAATGGCACCGAGCGAGTTGTCGTCAGCCAGTTGATTCGCTCTCCCGGTGTCTACTTCGATCTTGAGGAGGATCGAGTTACTGGTCGGCGGCTCAGCAGGGCCAAACTCATTCCTGATCGTGGAGCCTGGATGGAGTTCGAGACCCGCAAGTCTGATTACCTCACCATCAAGTTCAACCGCAAGCGTACTCTGCCTGTCACTATTCTGTTGCGGGCTCTAGCGGCGGTGGATGACCGAACGGGCGATGACATCCTGAGCAGCGGGAGCGACGAGGAATTGCTAGCGCTTTTCCAGGATGCTGATAGCAATCCTCGCCGTCAGTACATCCCTACGACTATCCGTCAGGAGCCGAACTGGGATCCCAGGGACAAGCGCACACTGGCTGAAGAAGCGTTGTTGGAGTTCTACCGCCGTATGCGTCCTGGCGACCCAGCCACGCTGGAGAATGCGCGTGACTACCTGGAGCAGCAGGTTTTTGATGGTCGGCGCTATGACCTGCAACGGGTGGGCCGCTACAAGCTGAACCAGCGGCTTAGCCTTGATATAGACCTAAAACATCGCACCATCACCAAACGGGACCTGGTAGCCTTGGTGGAACGTATGATCCGCATTAACAACGGCATCGAAGATGCGGATGACATTGATCACTTGGGCAACCGTCGCGTCAAAACAGTGGGTGAGTTGGTCCAAAACAAGGTGCGGATAGGCTTGCGTCGTATGGAACGGGTGGTGGTGGAGCGTATGTCTATCCGCGAATCCGAGTCGCTGACCCCGGTTAACTTGATTAACATCCGCCCAGTCGTTGCAGCCATTCGCGAGTTCTTTGGCTCCAGCCAACTCTCGCAGTTTATGGAGCAGACCAACCCGCTGGCTGAATTGACCCACAAGCGTACTCTTTCGGCGCTGGGACCGGGTGGGCTGCGCCGCGAGCGGGCCGGTTTCGATGTGCGCGATGTGCACTACACTCACTATGGGCGGATTTGTCCCATTGAGACTCCTGAGGGACCCAACATTGGTTTGATTGGCCGTCTGGCAACCCACGCGCGCATCAATTCCCTTGGTTTTGTCGAAACGCCCTATCGTAGGATCATTCACACCGTGGAGCCTACCGTCGAGGCGCTTGTTGGTCAGACGCTGGCGGAGGACGTGGTGGACTCTGACAGCGGCGAGGTGGCGACCGGGGCGGGGACGGAGGTGACACGCGAACATGCCGAACGTATCGCCGCCCTAGGGCTCACAGGAGATGTTCCTGTTGTGCCGATGGTGAGTGATGAGATTGTATATCTCTCGGCCGACAAAGAAGACCTGTACACAGTCGCACAGGCCAATGCCGAATTGGACGAGAAGGGGCATTTTTTGCGGTCACGCGTCTCATCTCGCCGTGCCGATAAGTTCCTGCTCTCCGCGCCGGGAAGGATTGACTACATTGATGTCGCCCCCTGCCAGATCGTGGGTGTTTCGGCATCGCTGATCCCGTTCTTGGAGCATGACGATGCCAACCGTGCTCTGATGGGCTCCAACATGCAGCGTCAAGCAGTGCCGCTCATTCGACCCGAATCGCCGATTGTGGCCACTGGTATGGAGTGGCGGGCGGCCCACGATTCAGGGCAAATTGTGTTGGCGGAAGATGACGGGAATGTCGTCAACGTCACGGGCGACAGAATCGTAGTTCGCTATGCTGATGGATTACGCACCTGCTCTCTCCACAAGTACCAACGTTCAAATCAGAGTACCAGTATTGATCAACGGCCTGTTGTCTACAAGGGACAGCGAGTGTGCAAAGACCAGGTACTTGCGGACAGTTCCTCGACCGATAGGGGCGAACTGGCATTGGGACAAAATATGCTGTGCGCCTTCGTCTCCTGGGAGGGTGGGAACTTCGAGGATGCTATTCTTATCAGCGAACGGTTGGTACGTGAGGACCTATTCACTTCTGTCCACATTGAGAAGCACGAGATTCAGGCTCGCGACACCAAGCTCGGTCCGGAGGAGATCACCCGTGATATCCCCAACGTGGGCGATGAAGCGCTGAAAGACCTGGATGCGGATGGTATCATCCGCGTCGGGGCGGAGGTGGGACCTCTAGACATTCTGGTAGGTAAAATCACACCCAAAGGCGAGAAGGAACTGAGTCCCGAGGAGAAACTGCTGCGAGCCATCTTCGGTGAGAAAGCCCGTGAGGTAAAGGATTCTAGCCTGCGCCTGCCTCACGGTGAGCGCGGCGAGGTTGTGGATGTTAAGGTATTTGACCGCGAGGAACACCGAGACCTCCCGGCTGGTGTGGACAAGATGGTGCGCGTCAGCGTGGCTCAGTTGCGGAAAGTCACCGAGGGTGACAAGATGGCTGGCCGTCACGGTAATAAGGGAGTCGTTTCCCAGGTGGTGCCTGTTGAGAATATGCCTTTCCTGGCTGATGGCACTCCGATTGATTTGATACTGAACCCGCTGGGCGTCCCAGGGCGAATGAACATCGGCCAGGTTCTGGAGACTCATCTGGGGTGGGCTGCTTGTCGACTTGGCTTCCGTGCCGTCACGCCAGTTTTTGACGGTGCCGACGAATCCCAGATTGAGGCAGAACTGGCGCGAGCCTGGCTCATCGATCGTGCCTGGGGTGAGATCACCGAGCGTGCGTGGGCCTGGCTCAAGGCCCAGGACTATCCATTGGATACACTGAAGGATGATGAGGAGGCGCGGCGGCTGTATATTGTAGCCTGGTTGGTAGAGCGCGGCTATGACGTAGATCAATTGATTATGGAGCGTGTCTATGCTCGGCGGGCGGTGCTGCGTGAATGGCTGCGAGAGAGAGGGTACGAGCCGGACGGACTGCTCTCTTTTGAGGACGATACGCGTTCGTTGGTCGAACGGGCTATGGCGGACCAGCGGGCGAGGGCGGTCTGCCTGCGCATCTGGTCGGAAGACCGTGGTCGGGAGGTGGCCGATCTGGATGACGAGGCTGTGGAGACACTGGCAACGCAGGTGAGCGTGGAGACCTCCGACCCGCTGCCGATCATCGGCAAAGAGATTCTCTACGACGGCAAGACGGGCGAGCCGTTCGACCGGCCTGTGACTGTAGGCATGATTTACATGATGAAACTGGCTCACCTGGTTGAGGACAAAGTGCACGCGCGTTCCACGGGGCCCTATAGCCTGGTGACGCAGCAGCCATTGGGTGGCAAGGCCCAGTTTGGTGGCCAGCGTTTCGGTGAGATGGAAGTGTGGGCACTGGAGGCCTATGGTGCCGCCCACGTGCTTCAAGAGATGCTCACCATCAAATCGGACGATGTGCAAGGTCGTGTCAAGACTTACGAGGCTATTGTTAAAGGAGAATCTGTCGAAGAGCCAGGGGTCCCGGCTTCATTCAAGGTGTTAGTGAAAGAACTACAAAGTTTGGGACTGGCAGTCGAAGCGATCACTTACGACGGTGAGGTGTTGCACTTCGGCAGGGGGGAGGAGAAGACCAAGGTACCTACATTAGGTATGGGACTCTTGGGTCTGAGACAGCGAGGGCGAGGGCGTTAGTACGTGGAACCAGAAGTGGCTCTGATTTCACGTGGTTTGACTTTTGACAATTTTGTGGTAAAATGTGCGTTCACTGGAACGAGCGGTACTCTTGCCGCCTGGTTGACAAGTAGCAGAGGTTATTATGAGAGGAGGCCATCGGTGTGGGTGGATGGCCTTCTTCACTGAATTCGTGGGGAGGTAGAAGTTGCCCACTATCAATCAATTAGTTCGCAAGGGAAGAAAGTCCAAGCCGCGTAAGTCCAATGCGCCGGCGTTGCAGTACACGTTTAATTCTTTCAAGCAGCGACGCACCCGGCGTCCCAAGGGGGCACCGCAGAAGCGTGGTGTATGCACGCAGGTGCGTACGATGACGCCTAAGAAACCCAACTCTGCCCTGCGGAAGATCGCTCGCGTGCGGCTGACCAATGGTATCGAAGTGACCGCCTACATCCCAGGTGAGGGGCACACGCTACAAGAACACTCGGTCGTGTTGATACGGGGAGGGCGCGTCAAGGACCTGCCTGGTGTACGCTATCACGTCGTTCGTGGTGCTCTTGATGCCCTGGGCGTAGAAGATCGTGAGCAGAAGCGTTCCAAGTACGGGACCGGTCGCCCCAAGAGGTAGAGGCTAAGGTAGGTGAACTATGCCCCGACGGTATCGTCCGCCAAAACGACGTATTGAGCCTGACATCCGCTATAATAGCACGATGGTGGCTCAGTTCATCAATAAGGTGATGAAGAGCGGAAAGAAGAGCGTAGCAACGCGGGTTGTGTATGACGCGCTGGACATTGTACAGGAGCGGACGAAGAAGCCACCACTGGAGGTGATGGAACAGGCGATACAGAGCGTGTCGCCGGTTCTGGAAGTCAAGCCTCGTCGCGTAGGGGGGTCCACGTACCAGATCCCGGTGGAGGTGTCTTGGCATCGTCAAGCCGGCCTGGCAATTCGCTGGCTGCTGGCTGCTGCGCGCAATCGCCCTGGCAAGTCTATGGCCGAAAAACTGGCCAGCGAATTTGTAGACGCGGCACGCGGAACCGGGGCGGCGGTTAAAAAGAGGGAAGACACCCATAAGATGGCTGAGGCCAACCGTGCCTTTGCCCACTATAGGTGGTAGGGTGTCCGTCGTGGTCTGCTCGTTTTGCCGGACGCTCCCGCTACCCAGCGAAAGAGCACGTTTGCAGATGAGTGGGCGGGACCGGCAGATGGGACAGGCAAGCGATGGTCGCACAGAATTCGCCGGACCGCATTCGTAATATCGGCATTATCGCTCACATTGACGCTGGCAAGACAACGACAACCGAGCGCATTCTGTTCTATACCGGTCGTACCCATCGCATGGGCAACGTAGACGAGGGGACGACGGTTACGGATTGGATGGCTCAGGAGCGGGAACGGGGTATCACGATCACTGCTGCAGCAGTGACCTGCTTCTGGCGGGGCTGTCAGATTAACATCGTGGATACACCAGGGCACATTGATTTCACTGCTGAGGTGCAGCGAAGTCTGCGTGTCCTTGATGGTGGTGTCGTCGTCTTTGATGCAGTGGCTGGAGTGGAGCCACAGTCGGAGACGGTGTGGCGACAGGCACGAGGATTTGGTGTGCCACTGATCGTCTTCATTAACAAAATGGATAAACTGGGTGCCGACTTCGCTCACGCGATTGAAACGATCCGCGAGCGGCTGGCCGCGAATCCGGTCGCTATTCAATTGCCCATCGGTAGCGAGGCGGACTTCCGAGGCGTAGTGGACCTGTTGACGATGCAGGCTGTCGTCTGGACAGATGAACAAGGGGTGTCGCCTGGGGTCGTGGAGGTGCCGCCCGAGTTGCAAGATGTGGCGCTTGAGAGACGGGAGCGTGCCATAGAGCAGATCGTCGAGACCGACGATGAGTTGGTGACGCTCTATTTGGAGGGGCAAGAGGTCTCAGTCGCTCAATTGCGTCAGGCGCTGCGACGGGCGACCTTGTCTGGAGAATTGAACCCGGTCTTGTGTGGCTCGGCGCTGCGCAACAAGGGCATTCAGCCCCTGTTGGACGCAGTGGTGGATTATCTGCCATCGCCATTGGATGTTCCACCGGTGGAGGGGATCAATCCCTACACCAAGAAGATGGAATCCCGGCCTGCCGATGCAAGTGTGCCACTGGCAGCATTGGTCTTTAAAATCGCGAGTGATCCCTACGTGGGGCGGCTGGCCTACGTTCGAGTCTACTCTGGCAAGGTGAAGGTGGGCTCGAGAGTTATCAACGCTACCAAACGGCGCAGGGAGCGCATCGGCAAATTGCTTCGTATGTTCGCCGATCACCGGGAGGAAATCCAGGAACTGAGCGCGGGCGACATCGGTGCGACGTTGGGGCTGAAGGATACTTTTACCGGCGAGACGTTATGTGCGCCTGACGGGCCGATTATTCTGGAGTCGATCTCTTTCCCGGAACCGGTTATATCGGTAGCGATTGAGCCGAGGACACTGGCCGATCAAGATCGGCTGGCTGAAGGGTTGCGACGGCTGGCTGAGGAAGACCCCACCTTCGTGGTGCGGATTGATGAGGACACCGGCCAGACGCTTATCTCTGGGATGGGAGAGCTGCATCTGGAGGTTCTGACCGACCGGCTGACGCGGGAGTTCGGCGTGAGCGGGCGAGTGAGCCGTCCGAGGGTCAGTTATTGCGAGACGATCACGCAGCGGGCTGAAGGCGAAGGGCTGTTTGAGCGGCAGGCCGGGGGCCGGCTTCACTTCGGCCACGTGTGGCTGAGGGTGGAGCCTCTACCTGCTGGCAAAGGGGTTGTCTTTGAGGATGCCACACGAGGCCGGTTGCCTCAGGAGTTTGTAAAGGCGATCGAACGGGGCTGCCGCGAGGCGATGGAGAGCGGTGTGTTGGCTGGATACCGGCTGGTGGACGTGGGAGTTGTCTTGCTTGATGCAGAGCTGGATCAGGAAGCATCCTCGGAACTGGCCTTCAAGGTGGCTGGCGCGATGGCTTTCAACCAGGCGGTGGAGAAGAGTGCGCCCGTCTTATTGGAACCGGTGATGGACTTGGAGACGATTGTGCCAGAGGCGTATACTGGTGAGGTGATGGGGGATCTTAACGCTCGGGGGGCTGACATCAGAGAAGTGGTTTCTCGGGTAGGAGGAGTGCAGGTGGTACGTGCTTTTGCCCCCTTGGAGAAGATGTTTGGGTATGCGACAGACCTGCGCAGTTTGACGCAGGGGCGGGGCACGTTTACGATGGAGTTTGACCATTATGCAGAGGTAGATGAACAACGGATGAATGTCATCGTGTATGGCGGAGGCTGGTAAGTGCGGCGATTAGATCATCCGAAAGGAGTGAGAAATGGCAAAGCAGAAGTTTGAACGTACAAAGCCCCATATCAACGTGGGCACCATTGGGCACATTGACCATGGAAAGACGACGCTCACCGCGGCCATAACGAAGGTGCTGGCTTTCAAAGGGCTTACCCACTTCCAGGCGTATGAGGAAGTAGCGAAGGCCGACGTGAAGATGTTTCGCCGTGATGCGACGAAGATTCTGACCGTGGCCATCGCGCACGTCGAGTACGAGACCGAGAACCGGCACTATGCTCACATTGACTGCCCTGGCCACCGGGATTACATCAAGAATATGATCACCGGAGCGGCACAGATGGACGGAGCAATCCTGGTCGTCTCGGCGACAGATGGCCCGATGCCGCAGACGCGGGAGCACGTGCTCCTGGCTTGCCAGGTGAACGTGCCAGCCATCGTGGTCTTCCTGAACAAGGTGGACTTGATGGACGACCCCGAGTTGCTAGAGCTGGTCGAGTTGGAACTGCGGGAGTTGCTTGATGGCTACGGCTTCCCCGGCGATGAAACGCCCATTATTCGCGGAAGCGCCCTTCAGGCGCTGCAAAGCGAGAACACCGACTCGGATGCGCCTGAGTATCAGTGCATCTGGGAACTGATGCGCGTGGTTGATGATTATATTCCCACTCCGGAGCGAGATGAGGACAAGCCGTTCTTGATGCCTGTCGAGGATGTGTTCTCGATCAAGGGCCGGGGTACGGTCGTCACTGGCCGTGTGGAACGTGGCACGATGTTGCCGATGACCCCGGTTGAGATTGTTGGCCTGAAGGAAGAGCCCCGCAAGACAGTGGTGACCTCGATGGAGATGTTTCACAAGACGCTCGACAAGGTTATGGCGGGAGACAACGCCGGGCTGTTGCTGCGGGGTGTGGATCGGCAGGATGTGGAGCGTGGTCAAGTAATCGCAATCCCTGGCACAATCAAGTCTCACCGGCGCTTTATGAGCGAGGTATATGTGCTGCGAAAGGAGGAGGGAGGCCGTCACAAGGCTTTCTTCAGCGGCTACCGCCCGCAGTTCTACGTCCGCACGATGGACGTGACCGGGGATATCACCCTGCCGGAAGGGGTCGAGATGGTTATGCCGGGCGACAGGGTCAACCTGGAGGTATCGTTGATCGATCCGATCGCTGTTGAGGAAGGTTTTCGTTTTGCCATTCGAGAGGGCGGTTTGACTGTTGGCGCGGGTATAATCACCGAGATCTTGGACTAGGTGGTAGTGCATGGCCAAGCAGAGGATACGTATCCGGTTGAAGGCCTATGATCATCGCGTGCTCGATGAATCGGCCAAGCGCATCGTGGAGACGGCAGAGCGTACGGGCGCTACGGTGGTGGGGCCTGTGCCTCTGCCAACCAGGATTGAGCGTTTTACTGTTCGTCGCTCGACCTTCATTGACAAGGACTCGCACGAGCATTTCGAGATCCGCACTCACAAACGGCTGATTGACATCATTGAGCCGGATAACAAGACTATTGATTCTCTGATGCGATTGAATCTGCCGGCTGGTGTAGATATAGAAATCAAGCTATAAGCAAGTTACAAGTAGGCTGCGGAGGCGGTTGAGGAAGAGGGAGAGGGTGACCGCTCTCTCCTCCAAAGTTATGGTTTCCGTGGTGGGGATGATGCGGCTTGGCCCAAGGCAGCAGTCCTCTGGGGAGGTGTAGGTGTGAAGGCACTCTTGGGCAGAAAAGTTGGGATGACACAGATATTTAACGAGCGCGGCGAGGCTGTCTCTGTGACGGTTATTGAGGCCGGTCCCTGTTACGTGGTTCAGGTCAAGACGCCTGATCGGGATGGGTATAGTGCTGTGCAGGTGGGCTTTGAGGAAGTGAAACCGCAGCGGTTGAGTGGCGGTGAGAAGGGACATCTGGCGCGCAGTGACTTGCCCGCGTTGCGTCACCTGCGAGAGTTCCGTCTGCGAAAGAGCGAGGAGATCGAGGATGGGCAGCGTATCCTGGTGGATGTCTTTGAGGTAGGTGACCAGGTGGATGTAGTCGGTACTTCGAAAGGGCGTGGCTTTGCTGGCGTGGTCAAGCGGTACGGATTTAGGGGTGGCCCAAAGACGCATGGGCAGTCGGATCGGCAACGCGCGCCCGGTTCCATCGGTGCCAGCGCCAATCCCGGTCGGGTGTGGAAAGGGCAGCGGATGCCAGGTCGTATGGGAGGCGTCCGGGTGACGTCGCAGAATCTGCGAGTGGAATTGGTGGACGCGGAGCGGAACCTGCTGGCGGTGCGTGGCAGCGTGCCTGGTGCCAGAGGGGGGCTGGTGATCATCAACCTGGCTCGTAAGTCGAGAGAGTTGGCCAGGCGACGGGGCGAGTAGTCTGTGGGGAGAGCGATGGTTATTCCGATGTACAACACCAGAGGGGAACAGGTCGGCGAGGTCGAACTACGTTTCGACATCTTCGAGGCCCCCATCAACGTGCCACTGATGCATCAAGCGTTGGTGCGCCAATTGGCGAATGCTCGTCTGGGAACGCACAAGACGAAGTCGCGCGGCGAGGTGAATCGCACCAAGGCCAAGTGGTATCGGCAGAAGGGCACTGGGCGGGCACGCCATGGCAGCCGTAACGCCAACCTGTTTGTCGGCGGTGGGGTGGCTCACGGGCCGAAGCCACGCAAGTATACCAAGAAGATGCCGCGTAAGATGAGGCGCGCTGCGCTGCGCTCGGCGCTGTCGGTCAAGGCGACAGAGGGTCAAATCGTCGTGCTGGACGCGCTGGCGATGGAGCTGCCCAAGACGAAGGAGATGCTCGCGGTGTTGAGCAACCTCGGGCTGGGCCAACGTGTGCTGATCCTGCTACCTGAACGGAACGAATCGGTGGAGAAGTCGGCGCGTAACCTACCGCAGGTGAAGACGTTGCGAGCCAGTTACCTCAACGTCCGTGATCTGCTGGCGTGTGACCACGTGCTGATGCCGGTGGGTGCGCTGCAGATGATCGAGAGTATTCTGGGATAGGTGAACGATGGATCCCTACAAGGTAATCATCCGTCCGGTTGACACTGAGAAGACGCGTTATCAGGCCTCGGAGTTGGGGCAATACACGTTCGAGGTGGCCCGGCGCGCGAATAAAATCGAGGTGAAGCGAGCGATTGAGGCTATCTTTGAGGTAAGTGTCGTGGCGGTCAATGTGATGAACATGCCGGCCAAGGCGACCAGTCGGCGCGGACGCCGTCGGATGGTGCGCCGTTCGCCGTGGAAAAAGGCGGTGGTCACTTTGGCGGAGAACCAGCGGCTGGATGTGTTTGAGGGAGTGTAGATATGGCGATAAAGACGTATAAACCAACCTCACCCGGCCGGCGGGGAATGACTGGTTCAACTTTTGAAGAGATCACACGCACTGAACCAGAGCGTAGCCTGTTGCGCCCGTTGCGCAAGCGCTCCGGTCGTAATGTGCATGGGCGCATCACGGTGCGACATCGGGGTGGTGGGCATAAGCGGCTCTATCGGCTGATTGATTTCAAGCGTGATAAGGTGGGCATTCCGGCGCGGGTGGGGAGCATTGAGTACGATCCCAACCGCTCGGCCCGCATTGCATTGCTGGTCTACGCTGATGGTGAGAAGCGGTATATCATCGCGCCGCTGGGGTTGCAGGTGGGTGACATGGTTATGGGCGGTGAGGAGGCGGAGATCCGTGTGGGGAACGCGCTCCCGCTGACACGTATTCCGCCTGGTACGATGGTGCACAACGTCGAGTTGTACCCGGGACGAGGGGGACAGATGGTGCGCTCGGCGGGCACTTCGGCACAGGTGCTTGCCGAAGAGGGGGACTATGTGACGTTACGTCTCCCAAGTGGCGAGATACGATTGGTGCGCAAGGAGTGCATGGCTACCATCGGCCAGGTGGGCAACGTGGATCATGGCAACATCAAGTTGGGCAAGGCTGGCCGGAAGCGCTGGCTGGGGTGGCGTCCGGCGGTGCGTGGTTCAGCCATGTCGCCTCGTGATCATCCTCACGGCGGCGGTGAGGGCCGGTCGCCGATCGGCATGCCGAGCCCCAAGTCACCCTGGGGGAAGAAAACGCTGGGTAAGAAGACGCGGCGCAACAAAGCCACCGATCAGTACATCGTGCGCCGACGTGGCAAGCGGCGCCGGTAGTACGGTCGCGGTTGCCGTGCCCGTACACAGGAGCGAGGAGACGGATTATGTCACGATCGCCATTGAAGAGACCTATACCGTATGTGGACCCAAAGTTGCTGCGAAAGATCGAGCAATTGAATCAGATAGGAGAGAAGCGATTGCTCCGCACTTGGTCCCGGTCTTCAACGATCTTCCCGCACATGATTGGGCATACCATCGCCGTTCACGATGGCCGAAGGCATGTACCTATCTACATAACGGAGGACATGGTAGGACACAAATTGGGTGAGTTTGCCCCCACTCGCACTTTTCGCGGTCACATTGTAGCAGAGAGGAGAGGCCGGGTGAGGAGGGAATAAGGTATGGACGCGGAGGTAGTGGCCCGGGCGAGGCATGTGCCGATACCAGCACGCAAGGTTCGGCGAGTGATTAATCAGGTGCGTGGTTTGGACACCGATGAGGCTTTGGATCTGTTACATTTCTTGCCCCACGCAGCGGCGCATCCGGTTGCTAAACTGATCCGCTCGGCCATCGCGAACGCCGAGGAGAATTTGGGGCTGCCGCGTGATGATCTGTACGTGGCCCATATTGTGGCCGATGAGGGGCCAGGCGTGATGCCTGGAAAAGGCTGGCGACGACGCTTCGGCGCACGCGGCCGCCAGCGGCCGATCCGTAAACGTTCCTCGCACATCACGGTGGTGCTGGAGGAAAGAACAGCAAATTAGGCACAGGAACCGTTGGCGAATGGCCATTGGTTGAGCAGAGGAGGCATGGCTTGGGACGCAAGGTTCATCCCTACGGCTTCAGGCTCGGAGTGATCCGGGATTGGAAGGCACGCTGGTACGCGGAGGGCGATGACTACGCCAACTTGCTGCACGAGGACCTGAGAATCCGGCAGTTCGTTGAGAGTAACTTGCGACGTGCAGGTATCTCTCGCGTTGAGATTGAGCGCTTTCCGAATCAGGTTGCAGTAACTATCTGGACAGCAAGGCCCGGCATTGTCATCGGGCGCAAAGGGGCCTCGGTCAAGATGCTGCGCAGGGAATTGGAGGAGATGACCGCCAAGCGGGTCTCTGTAGATGTGCAGGAAGTGCAGCAGCCTGAACTCGATGCCAAGTTGGTGGCGGAGAATGTCATAGCCCAGTTGGAACGGCGCATTTCCTACGGCCGGGCGATGAAACGGTCGGTGCAGGCAGCGATGCGCGCTGGTGCGCAGGGGATTAAGGTTATGTGCAAGGGGCGCTTGGCCGGGTCCGAGATGGCGCGTCGGGTGTGGCAGCGCGAGGGGCGAGTGCCATTGCAGACTTTGCGTGCCGATATTGACTATGCTCAAGAAGAGGCGCGCACAACCTATGGTCGCATTGGGGTGAAGGTATGGATCTACAAGGGCGAGGTGTTGCCTGAGGCCAAGGCGCAGGAGGAACCCTTCATCGTCTAGGCCGCGAGAGCCTGGACTCGTTGAAGAGGAGGCGAGACGCGATGTTGATGCCGAAGCGAGTGAAATATCGCAAGCAGATGCGCGGTCGTATGAAGGGCAGGGCAACGCGTGGCACCCAGATCGTGTTCGGGGAGTATGGTTTGCAAGCCTTGGAGCCAGCCTGGATCACGGCGCGGCAAATCGAGGCAGCGCGGCGAGCAATCGTGCGCCACGTGCGACGGCGCGGGAAGTATTGGATTCGTGTTTTCCCTGACAAGCCGGTTACTGCTAAGCCAGCCGAGACACGTATGGGCAAGGGGAAAGGGTCGGTGGATCACTGGGTGGCCGTGGTCAAGCCGGGCCGGATTATGTTCGAACTTAGTGGTGTGTCTGAAGAGATGGCACGCGAGGCGATGCGTCTGGCGTCCCATAAGCTACCTATCAAGTGCCAGTTCGTAAAGCGCTAAGGAATCTCTGTTGGGGAGTAGGAGTGAAATGCAGGTACGTGAGATTCGGACCTGGGATGCGGAAGAGATACAGGGGCGGCTGGAGGAGGCGTATCGAGAACTCTTCACCCTGCGCCGCGAATACAGTCTGGGGCGTCTGGAAGACTACAACCGGCCAAAGGCTGTGAAGCGCGACGTTGCTCGGATGAAGACGATCCTTCGTGAGCGCGAGTTGAGCGCTGAGTTGATTGGGGAGGGCGAATCACAGTGAAGGAACGACGCGTTTCTGCGGGGAAGCGGCTGGTTGGTCATGTAGTGAGCGGCAAGATGGACAAGACCGTGGTGGTGCGAGTTGAGCGTCGAGTACGCCACCCGCTATACGGCAAGGTGTTGCGCTTGGGAAAGAAGTACAAGGCCCACGATGAGGAGAACATCTGCCGGGTTGGCGACGTGGTGCGCATTGCCGAATGTCGCCCGCTGAGTCGTGAGAAGCGGTGGGTCGTAGAAGAGATATTGGAGTGAGCCGGGGCTGGAGTGGTGACGGAGGTTAGGTGATGATCCAGCAGGAGAGCCGTCTGCGGGTGGCCGACAACACCGGGGCACGGGAGATTCTCGTCATCCGAGTGCTGGGTGGTTCCAAGCGACGGTATGGTGGAGTAGGCGATATTATCGTGGCGACTGTGAAACAGGCCATCCCAACAGCGCAAGTGAAGAAGGGAGAGATCGTGCGGGCTGTGATTGTACGCACGGCGAAGGAGTACCGCCGTATTGATGGCTCTACCATTCGCTTCGACGACAATGCGGTGGTGATCCTGGATGGGGAGAGCCGGAGCCCGAAGGGCTCGCGCATCTTCGGGCCGGTGGCTCGCGAGTTGAGGGGCAAGGGTTTTATGAAGATCGTCTCGCTGGCTCCTGAGGTGTTGTAGAGGCGGCGGTTGATAGGAGAGTGTGCACGTGGGCAACCGAATCAGATGTGGTGATACAGTAGAAGTGATCTCTGGCGATGACCGGGGAATGCGGGTGCGGGGTGTGGTACAGCGGTTTGTGCTAAAGAAGAATCGGGTCGTTGTCTCCGAGGTCAATATTGTCAGGAAGCACCAACGTCCCATCCGTGCTGGACGCCGTGATGTTCAGGCTGGTATCATTGAGTTTGAGGCCCCGATCCATGTCTCCAACGTTATGTTAGTGTGCCCGCGGTGCAATCAATGCACCCGCGTGGGGTTTGCCTGGCAGGAGGATGGACAAAAGGTGCGCGTGTGCCAGAAATGCGGTGAGGCGATTGGCTAGGTTGGGGAGCAGGAAGGCGAACTGATGCAGCGTTTACAGAACCTTTATCGGGAGAATGTCCGGTCCACGCTGATGGAGGCATTCGGATACCGGAACGTTATGGAGGTGCCGTGCCTGCGGAAGATCGTGGTTAACGTGGGTGTGGGCGAGGCACTGGAGAACGCCAAGGCGCTGGATCACGCGGTGCAGGATATCTCGACGATCACTGGACAGCGGCCTGTGATCACCCGCGCGCGTAAGTCCATCGCGAGTTTCAAACTGCGAGAAGGCCGTGCCATCGGCGTCAAGGTGACGCTACGGGGAGAACGCATGTGGGCGTTCTTCGACCGTTTGTGTAACGTGGCGTTGGCCCGCCAGCGTGACTTTCGTGGTGTCCCCGATACTCTCGATGGGCATGGAAATTTCACGCTGGGGTTGCGCGAGCAATTGATGTTCCCTGAGGTGGATTACGACTCGATTGACAAGATACGTGGCATGGAGATCAGTATCGTTACCACGGCCCGCACAGACGAAGAGGGACGGCTACTGCTAGAGTCGTTGGGGATGCCGTTCCGTCGCCGGGGCCGATGATCCGGGGTGGAGAAGTAAATATGGCGAGAAAATGTCTACCGATTCGAGAGGAGCGGCGCAAGTATAAGGTGCAGGTGCGGAACCGCTGTAGGCTATGTGGACGACCACGAGGCTATATCCGGCGCTTCCAGTTGTGCCGCATCTGTTTCCGGGAACTGGCTCTGAAGGGAGAAATTCCCGGTGTGGTAAAGTCGAGTTGGTGAACAAACGGGAGCGAGGTCTCATCTGATGACGACATCCGATCCAATAGCCGACATGTTGACGCGCATTCGCAACGCTCTGGCGGTGGGACAGCCAGGCGTGCGCGTGCCTTTGTCGAAGATCAAGGTGGCGATTGCCAAGATGTTGAAAGGCGAGGGGTTCATTGAGGATTATTACGTGACGAGTGAGCGCCCGCAGCCACAACTGGTTATCAGGCTTAAGTACGTGGGTGAGAGGAAGGAGTGCCACCCTGTGATCACGGGGCTGAAGCGCGTTAGCAAGCCGGGATGCCGGGTTTACACGCGTGCGTTGGAGATACCGTGGGTATGGAGCGGCATGGGAATCGCTATTCTCTCAACGCCCAAAGGGGTGTTGACGGGACAGCAGGCCCGCCGCCTGGGTGTGGGCGGCGAAGTGCTATGCTACGTGTGGTAGGTATTGAGGGAGGTAGGTAGTGTCACGGGTTGGTCGTATGCCCATCCCTCTGCCCGATGGGGTGAGGGTGGATATTCAGGATAGCCGGGTGACGGTGACCGGGTCCAAAGGTCGCCTTTCCCGCGAGTTCCATCTGGACATGGAGATTGCACTGGAAGGTAACCAATTGAGGGTGCGTCGTCCGACCGATCAGCGGCACCATCGCGCGCTGCATGGCCTGACCAGGGCACTGCTGAATAACATGGTGGTCGGCGTGACGCAGGGCTTTCAGAAGCAGTTGGAGGTCCACGGCGTGGGGTATCGGGTGGATTTGCAGGGAGATGGTAGTCTGATGCTACAGTTGGGTTTCTCTCATCCGGTGCACATCGTCCCGCTAGAAGGAATTCAGTTCGAGGTTGAGCCCCGTTCAAAGACCATCACGGTGAGTGGAATTGACAGGGAACTGGTCGGGCGAGTGGCAGCGGAGATTCGCGATTGGCGGCCGCCGGAACCCTACAAGGGCAAGGGTATCCGTTATGTCGGTGAGTACGTTCGCCGCAAGGCCGGCAAGGCCGGCAAGGTTATCTAGTTGGTGAGCTGAGGTCGAGATATGCCAGAGATTGATCGTAGAATGGCTCGTCTGCGACGACATAGACGTGTGCGGAAGCACATGTTTGGGACGCCGGAACGACCAAGACTGAACGTTTTTCGTAGCCTGCATCACATTTATGCTCAGGTGATTGACGATAGCCAGGGGCACACGTTGGTCTCCGCTTCGACCATTGACCCAGAAGTGGACGCGCAACTCCGGGGCCTGACGAAGGTTGAGCAGGCGCGTGTGGTGGGCGAGGTGTTGGCGGAGCGTGCATTGGGCCGAGGCATCAAGAAGGTAGTCTTCGACCGTGGTGGGTATAAGTATCATGGCCGGGTGAAGGCCCTGGCGGACGCAGCCCGTAAGGGCGGGCTTGAGTTTTAGAGGCGCAACGGAGGCAGAATGGCCAGAGGGGGCTTACGGAATCGCGGGGGCTTCGAAGAGCGAGAGGAACTGGACGAGCGCGTAGTGGACATCACGAGAGTCGCGAAAGTCGTCAAGGGTGGCCGTCGCTTTGGTTTCCGCGTGGTGGCGGTGGTGGGTGACAATCGCGGGCAGGTCGGCATGGGGGTCGGCAAAGCGCGTGGTGTGCCTGATGCGATCCGTAAGGCGATGGAACGGGCGCGGCGCGATATACGACCCGTGGCATTGATGCAGACCACTATTCCACACGAGGTGATCGGCCGATGCAGCGGTGCGAAGGTGCTGCTCAAGCCAGCCACACCGGGAACGGGTGTGATCGCTGGCGGTGGTGTGCGGGCTATATTGGAGGCTGCCGGTGTGCGTGATGTACTGACCAAGTCGCTGGGTAGTTCCAACGTGCTCAATGTAGTGCGGGCGACGATGGATGGCTTGATGCAACTACGTCGCGTGGAGGATGTGGCCCGCGAGCGCGGTGTGCCTGAAGTCAAGGTGATGCCGTTCTGGAGGCGGGGGCGATGAGCGCTGCACGGAAGGAGACTAAGGGCCGCCAGCGGAAGAAAGAGGGGCTCTTGCGCATTACGTTGACCAAGAGCTCGATCGGGTATTCGTATCGGCAGAAGCGGACGGTGCGCGCGTTGGGTCTGCGGCGGATGCATCAGACGGTGGAGCAGAAGGATACGCCTGCCATCCGGGGGATGATCGCCAAGGTGAGACACCTGGTGATGGTGACGGAAGTAAGTAGAGAGTAGTGGGGAGTGGGCCAGGGTGGAGGATAAGGAATGAAGTTGCATGAACTGAGGCCCGCAGAGGGGGCGGTACGGAAGTGTAAGCGCGTGGGAAGGGGTATCGCTGCTGGGCAGGGTAAGACGGCCGGGCGCGGTATGAAAGGCCAGAAGGCTCGCAGTGGTGGCAGCCTGCCGCCCTACTTTGAGGGTGGCCAGGTGCCACTGGTGCGAAGGCTCCCGTTCGCGCGAGGTGTGGGTTTCCGCGACCCGTGGCGTGTCCGGTTCACGCCGGTCAACGTGAGACGGCTCGCGGGCTTCCAGGAGGGGGCCGAGGTTACATCTGAGATGCTGGTCGAGGCGGGCATCATCAAACGTGCGGATGAGCTGGTGGTTATTGTGGGGCGCGGGGAACTGAAGCACCCGCTCACGGTGAAGGCACACCGGTTTTCAGCCAGTGCGCGGGCCAAGATCGAAGCAGCCGGAGGGGTGGTGGAGGAACTGCCCTGGCAGCGGGGTGGTCGTCGGACGCGGTAGAGCGCGTATTGAAGACGGCAGCGGATCGTGGTATGCAGGACGATGGCGGATTGGAATAGTAACAGGTTGGGAGTGCGGCGATGATTCAGGCCCTGCGGAACGCTATGACCTTGCCCGATTTAAGGCGCAAGTTGTTTTACACGTTGCTGATTCTTATCATCTACCGGATGGCGGCGCACGTGCCGGTACCGGGCGTAGACCAGGCGGCACTCCAGCAACTGTTGGCGGGGACTGGCGGTGCCAGTCAGTTGTTCAACCTGCTGGACATGCTCTCTGGTGGGGCAGTGTCCCGTTTTTCGGTCATGGCGAATGGTGTGTATCCGTACATCACTGCTACGATTGTCTTTCAGTTGTTGGTTCCGATTATCCCAAAGTTGGAACGGCTGTCCGAGGAGGGAGAGGCAGGGCGACGTAAGCTCAATCAGTGGACGTATTACATAACCATTCCGCTCGGATTGCTGCAGGCTTTTGGACAGGTCCGGTTGGTCAACGCTGGAGTGGGTGGTGCTCCTGTCTTGCCCCGCTTCGGTTTCAGCCCACCGGAGAACATCCTGCCTACCGTTTCGGTGTTGATGGCGATGACGGCCGGCACGATGGTCGCCATCTGGTTGGGAGAGTTGGTCAGCGAGCAGGGTATCGGTAATGGACTATCGTTGATCATCTTCAGCGGCATCGTGGCCGGCGTGCCGCAAAATTTAGGGCGCATCTGGGCCCAGGCTCAGACGACGGGAAGCGGCGGCGTCGGAATGGGGGTATTGATGCTGGGTATCTTCGTGGCTATCACTGCCATCACGATGTTCGTGATCGTGGTGGTGCAGGAAGGAGAGCGACGTATTCCAGTGCAATACGGTAAGCGAGTGCGGGGCATCAAGATGTACGCCGGTGGGAGCACTCACATCCCGTTGCGGGTCAACACAGCCGGGATGATCCCGCTGATTTTTGGCCAGTCCTTTCTCACCTTCCCGGCGGTGATCGCGCAGTTCTTCGTTGGCAACGAGAATGCTGGGGTGGCCCAGTTTGCCCAGGTGGTGATGAATTTCTTTAGCGGGCAGAGCCCGTGGTACGGCTTGCTTTACTTCCTGACGGTTGTGGGTTTCACTTATTTCTATACCGATATAATGATCCAACAGCAGGATTTGCCGGGCGCGCTGCGACGACAGGGGGGCTTCATCCCGGGGATCCGACCGGGCAAGAAGACGGCAGACTACATCAATTCTGTCTACCGACGTATCACGCTGGTGGGGGCGGTCTTCCTGGGCGGTGTGGCGGTGTTGCCTTACGTCGTGGACCTGTTCTTGCAAACGAAGGTACTGCTCATCACCTCTTCTGGCCTGTTGATCGTGGTCGGTGTGGTGCTGGATACGATGCGCCAGTTGGAAGCCCAACTCCTGATGCGCCATTACGAAGGGTTCATCAAGTAAGGAGGTATGATGCGATGAAGGTCTCACCCTCAGTAAAGCGGCGTTGTCCGAAGTGCAAGATTATCCGGCGGCGCGGAGTGGTGCGGGTGATTTGTGATAACCCGAAGCACAAGCAGCGCCAGGGATAGTGAGTTGCAGGTAGCAGGCTGTAGATTGCAGATTGTAGGAGAGGGAGTATGGCGCGTATTGCAGGGATAGACTTGCCGCGGAACAAGCCGATAGAGATCGGTCTGACGTATATTTATGGCATCGGGCGCAGCCTGAGCAACGAGATTCTGTACAAGGCTGGAGTAGATCCAGCCACGCGAGTCAAGGATCTGACGGAATCAGAGATTGCTGGGTTGCGCGAGGTCATTGACCGCGAGTACCATGTTGAGGGAGACTTGCGGCGCGAGGTGCAGATGAACATCCGACGTCTGATAGATATCGGGTGCTATCGGGGTCTGCGTCACCGCCGCAACCTGCCTGTGCGTGGCCAGCGTACACGGACGAACGCTCGCACCAGGCGTGGTCCCAAGAAGACCGTGCCTGGCCGTGGACGGCGACGTGGGATGAAGAAGAAGTAGTCGTAGGTCTGATGCAGGAGGGGTAATGGCGCAAGGTAAGCAAGCAGGTCGGCGTCGTGGGGGGCGCCGGGTCAAGAAGAATGTTCCGCATGGGCAGGCCCATATTTATGCCACCTTTAACAACACGATCGTGACAATGACCGACCTGCAGGGGAACGTCATCAACTGGACCAGTGGTGGGACGGTCGGATTCAAGGGATCACGCAAGAGCACCCCTTTCGCGGCCCGACAAGCGGCTCAGAAGGCGGCCAGGGAAGCGATGGACAACGGAATGATTGAGGTGGACGTCTACATCAACGGGCCTGGCCCTGGACGGGAAGCAGCGGTCCGCTCTATCCAGGCGGCGGGTTTGAGGGTGCGTTCTATCGCCGATGTGACCCCGATTCCACATAACGGCTGTCGCCCGCCCAAGAAGCGCCGGACATAGTCCGAGAATTACAGCGGATGATAAGCGGATAGATGGATTAGGAGTGAGAGTATGGCCAGATATACCGGCCCGGTCTGTAAACTGTGCCGTCGTGAAGGGGAAAAACTGTTCTTGAAGGGGGAGCGTTGCCGTTCGTCCAAATGCCCGTTTGAGCGAGACCGTGGCTATCCGCCCGGTGAGCATGGGCGACTCGCCCGCTTCCGCCGCCGTCGCCCGTCCGATTACTCACGTCAGTTGCGTGAGAAGCAGAAAGCGCGACGCATCTACGGGGTGCTGGAGCGCCAGTTCCGGCGCTACTTCCGAGAGGCGGAGCGCCTGCAGGGTCTTACTGGTGAGAATCTACTCGCTTTGTTGGAAAGTCGGCTGGACAATGTTATCTATCGGCTGGGGTTCGCTGACTCACGAGCGCAGGCGCGCCAGTTGGTGCAGCACGGTCATTTCGTCGTCAATGGTCGCCGCACTAACATCCCATCCTGTCTGGTTCGCTCGCAGGATATGATTACGGTGCGGAATGGAAGCCGTAAGCGCACCTACTTCAGGGAACGTGCCAAGCGATTGGATGAGGGGACAGCGCCAGTCTGGCTGAGCCTGGATGCGAAGACGATGACGGCTCGAGTGCTGAAAGTGCCTACGCGGGAAGATATTGAGACGACATTGAATGAGCAGATGGTTGTGGGGTACTATTCGCGCTAGGGATGTGTCATCTCTTTTCTTGGGACAATGGATTGGTGGACTGGAAGAGGTTCTCCCGTGTGTATCTTTGCTCTGATTTGTTCCACGATGTTCTTTCTGCGCAGGCCAGGGGCTAGCCGAACATAGGAGGAAATGTTGTCAGTTCCAGTGCTGCCGAAAATTGAGACCGATGCGATCTCACAGACTTATGGTCGATTTGTGATCGGCCCGTTGGAGAGTGGCTTCGGAATTACGTTAGGCAACGTACTCCGACGGGTATTGCTCTCCTCGCTGCCTGGCGCGGCGGTGACTTCGATTCGTGTTTCCGACGTTGCGCACGAGTTCTCTACTATCCCAGGTATGCGAGAAGACGTGATGCAGTTCATCTTGCAAGTCAAACAACTGCGCCTGAAGATGGACAGTCAGGAACCGATGCGCATGTCGCTGCAAGTGCGAAGTGAGGGCACGATGACGGCTAGCGATATTCATGCTCCTCCAGAGATCGAAATCCTGAACTCGGACCTCTATCTCTTCACCGTGGACTCCAGCGATGTGCGTCTTGACATTGAGTTCATGGTTGAACAGGGTCGGGGTTACCTGTCGTCCGATGGGCGCGGTCGGACGCCAATTGGTGAATTGCCTGTGGATGGTATATTCAGCCCTATTCGTCGCGTCGCTTTCGACGTAGATCGGGCGCGGGTGGGCCAGATGACCAATTACGACCGCCTGACGCTGGAGATCTGGAGCGATGGCCGGACTGCGCCATTGGATGCGCTTAAGGAGGCAGCGCACATTTTGGTGACTCATTTACGACTGATCGCCGGCCTTGCCCTGGAAGAGGATGTCGAACTGGTTGAGGAGGAGACCGGCCTGCCCCGAGAGGTCTATGAGACGCCCATCGAACAACTTGATCTGAGTGTACGTGTGTTCAATTCCCTCAAGCGCACCGGCATCACCAGTGTGGGTGAGGTGCTGGAGATGCTGGCGCGGGGAGATGATACCTTACTGACTATCCGTAACTTCGGGGATAAATCACTGATTGAATTGAAGGCCTGCCTCCAGGAACGTGGATTTCTGGGGGAAAGTGCGGGGGAGAGTGGAGGTGCGTAGATGCGACATCGCGTCGCGGGAAAGAAGCTGAATCGCTCCAGCGGTCACCGCAAGGCTTTGCGCCGCAACCTGGTGACGGCATTGTTCCATCACGAGCGTATTGAGACCACCGAGGCGAAGGCCAAGGCGATCCGCGGGCAGGCGGAAAAACTGATCACACTGGCGAAACGTGGTCTGGTGGCGGAGCGGGAAGATCCGAGTCGAGGCATCTACGCTCGTCGGCTGGCAGCCGGTCGCTTGAACCGATGGGTGACGGAGCCTGATGGCACGGTAGTGGATGTCTTGGAAAGGCTATTTGAGGACATCGCACCGCGTTATGTGGACAGACCGGGTGGCTACACCCGTATTTACAAGTTGGGGCCTCGTAAGGGCGATGCCGCGCCGATGGTCCTGTTGGAGTTGATTGAGGAGTAGGAGCGGGAGACAGACGGGCGCGACGAAAGGGGTCCCTATGCGGGTACGGGCGGTCATCGCCTACGACGGAACCGACTACGGTGGGTTCCAACGTCAGACCAACGCCCCGACCGTTCAAGCGGTACTGGAAGCGGCGCTGGCGCAGGTGACCCAGGAGGCGATCACTGTCCAGGCAGCGGGTCGCACTGACGCTGGTGTGCACGCGGTGGGGCAGGTTGTTGCCTTCAACGCGGCTTGGCGGCATGAGTTGAGTGATCTGCTGCGGGCGTTGAACGCGGTTCTGCCCGCTGATGTCGCTGTGCAAGCGGTTGTGGAGGCCTCGCTGGACTTTCACCCGCGCTACGATGCCCGCAGCCGGCGCTATCGGTACACGCTGTACAACGCGCCGGTGCGCTGGCCTTTGGCCCGGCGATACAGTCTGCACCTGGCTTCCCCGCTGGATGTGGCAATGATGCAGCGGGCGGCACAGGCTCTGGTGGGCGAGCACGACTTCGCCACCTTCGGCAAGCCGCCGCAGGGCAAGATCACGGTGCGGCGGGTGCTGGTGGCAGAGTGGAGTGGGGAGCCACCTTGGCTGACTTTTGATGTCGAGGCTAACGCTTTTCTCTACCGTATGGTGCGTAGCATCGTTGGCACGTTGCTCCAGGTGGGGCAGGGCAGGATGAGCGTGGAGAAGTTTGTGTCGGTGTTGGCATCGTGTGATCGCAGCCAGTCTGGGCCGACGGCCCTTCCGCATGGGCTGTGTCTGACGGAAGTGAAGTATTGACGCCTGTTTGTTGGGAAAGGCGTGTTTCGGATGGGAGTGTCGAAATCGTGGAAAAGACTTACGTGACGAAGAAAGAGGATGTCCAGCGAGAGTGGTACGTGGTGGACGCCACGGGACAGACGCTGGGGCGACTGGCTACTGAGGTGGCACGCATCCTGCGTGGCAAGCACAAGCCCATTTACTCACCCTCGGTTGATACCGGTGACTATGTGATTATCATCAATGCCGAGAAAATTCACGTTACTGGACGCAAACTGGATCAGAAAATCTACTATCGTTACTCTGGCTATCCGGGTGGGCTCAAGGAGATCGCACTGCGTAACCTGCTTCAGAAGCATCCCACGCGGGTGCTTGAGCACGCGGTGCGAGGTATGCTGCCGCGAAGCCGGCTCGGCCGGCGAATGTTCAAAAAGTTGAAGGTCTATGCTGGCCCAGATCATCCGCACGCGGCACAGCAGCCTAAGCCCTTGGAGTTGAGAGCGTAGGAGGGGAAATGGCAATGGAGTATTACGAAGCGGTTGGACGGCGCAAGAGTGCCACGGCGCGGGTGCGCCTGTTTCCTGGAGGCACTGGCGTCATCATCGTCAACGACCGACCGCTTGAAGAGTACTTGGCCCGGGAGACGGATGTGCTCCGGCTCAAGGAACCGTTTCAGGTGACGGCGACGGAGAACCGTTTCGACGTCAGCGTCAAAGTGAAGGGGGGAGGGGTGAATGGCCAGGCCGGGGCGGTCCGGCTGGGCATCGCGCGGGCGCTGTTGAAGGTGGATCCGGACTTGAGGCCGATCCTGCGCAAAGGGGGGTTTCTCACCCGCGATGCGCGGGTAAAGGAGCGTAAGAAGCCTGGTCTCAAGCGGGCTCGCAAGGCACCCCAGTACACGAAACGGTAAGCATAAGGAAATCGGTAGATATATGGGGCAGGGCAGAGTGGCCTTGCCCCTTTCGCGTTTCTGTCCCACGGAGGTGTTGTATGGGCACAATCACCATCGTTGGGCTTGGGCCTGGTGATCCACGTTACCTGACGAGAGAAGCCTGGGCGATGCTGAAATCCGCCGATGAAATCTGGCTGCGCACAAAGCGTCACCCGACCGTGGTTGGACTACCACCACATCTGACGTTGTACTCATTTGATTATCTCTACGAGAAGGCAGAGGATTTCCCGCAGGTCTACAATGCCATCACTGAAGAGGTGCTGCGACTGGGGCAACGTTCGGAGGGAATCATTTATGCTGTGCCGGGCCATCCGCTGGTAGGGGAAGCCACGGTGATGCAGGTTCTGTCGGGGGCGGAGGAGGCTGGCCTGGCAGTGCGCGTTATAGAGGGGCTGAGTTTTATCGAACCCACGCTCGCGGTGCTGCGGATAGACGCGCTGGCCGGCCTGCAAGTTTGCGATGCGGTGGAACTGGCGGCTTGCTATCACCCGCCGCTCAATCCAGACCTGCCGGCACTGTTGGGGCAACTTTACGGCCGGGCGCTCGCCGCCGACGTCAAACTCACGCTGATGAACCAGTATCCCGATGACCACGAGGTGGTGCTGGTGCGCGCGGCCGGAACCTCTGCGCAGCGCGTCGTTCGCTTGCCGCTCTATGAACTCGACCGCCAGGATGACATCGCTCACCTGACAACGCTTTACATACCACCGCTTCTCGGTGTCACTAGTTTCGAGGGCTTGCAGGGCACGGTGGCTCGCCTCCGCGCGCCGAATGGCTGCCCATGGGATCGCGAGCAGACCCACGAAAGCCTGCGAGCAGGACTGCTGGAGGAGGCCTACGAGGTATTGGCAGGTATTGACGCGGGCGACGTGAATGCGCTGCAGGAAGAGTTAGGCGACCTGTTGTTGCAGGTTTTGCTTCACGTACAGATCGCCCTTGAGGTGGGTGAGTTCAAGATGGCGCAGGTCATCTCCGGGATTGACGCCAAACTCAAGCATCGCCACCCTCATGTATGGGGCGAGCGACGGGTGAAGGACACCAAAGAGGTGTTGCAGCGGTGGGAGGAACTGAAGCGGGAGGAGAAAGGGGAGGAACGATCTGTGTTGGATGGCGTACCGGCACCGTTGCCAGCATTACAGCAGGCGGATACGTACGGTCGGCGCGCGGCCCGGTTGGGCTTCGATTGGCCTGAGGCGGGAGGCGTGATCGATAAGATTTGGGAGGAGATCGCCGAAGTGGAGGCGGCGATCATCCCGAGGGAGCAAGAGGCGGAGTTAGGTGACCTGCTGTTTGCAGTGGTCAACTGGGCCCGCTGGCTCGATGTGGACCCGGAGACGGCGTTGCGGAGGGCGAATGTTCGCTTTGCGCGTCGCTTTCGCAGAGTAGAGCGGATGGCCCGCGAGCGGGGGCTGGATATGGTGTCATTGACGATTGATGAATTAGAGGCTCTCTGGCAGGAGGCGAAGTTGAATGGCGGATGACGAGTAGCAAATGACAAGTGATAAAACCCCACTCGATAAGAGTGGGGTTTTTCGTCAACAAGCGGCAGTCTCTAAGCCTGCCCCGCTTCTGCACCGAAAACCAATCAGTCGGGGCGCGGGGATTTGAACCCCGGACCTCAGCATCCCGATTGCTGCGCGCTAGCCTGGCTGCGCTACGCCCCGACGGTGAGATTATTATACCCCATTCGGGCTGTTTGGCAAGGTGTGACTTGACACGTTTCGGTTTCTGCGGTAATATATAAGCGCTTTTTTATAAAATTATTCTTTATGTATTGTGGAACTGCGGAGGGCGATATGGCTGTTCAGCATCGCAAGACGCTCGATGGGGAACTACGGGAGACGGCACGCTATTTTTACGCCCTTAAGGACATCTTGCGCCTGCGCATCCTCGTGACGCTGGCCAGCAGCGGAGAGATGACCGTAACCAAGTTGGCGCGGACATTGCACATTAGCCAGCCGCTTGTTTCCTTCCACCTGCGCCCGCTGCGTGTACTCGGGCTGGTTCAGGTTCGTCGAACTGGCCGGGAGGTATACTGTTCTTTGAACCTGTCTGAAATCCAACGACGTCAGGCTGAGTTCTTGGAGGTACTGATCAGAGCGGCGGCATAGGAAGTCGTGGTCGGTGTGACTCAACGGCAACGGTGTGCGATAAGGGTTAGAAGTATCACTATGGCGGAGGCGGTCACGGAAGATGAGTAGTGTGCAGCAGGTAAAGCCCGAACGGCGTGTGAAGCAGAAGCCGCAGCGCAAACGGTGGGATTCATTTACCGACTGGGCGCGTACCCAGACGAGGGTCCTCCTGATGCCCATCGCCCGTGTTATGGGCCGGCTGGGCATCCATCCCAATACGATCACCATCCTCGGCCTACTTCTCCAGGCCGGCGTGGGGGTGGTGTTTGGTCTGGGCTACATTACGCTAGGTGGCTGGCTGCTGCTAGTCGTTGCGCCGGTAGACGCGCTGGATGGGGCGCTGGCGCGGGCCCTCGGGAAGCAGAGCCGCTTTGGGGCGTTTCTCGACTCGACCCTGGACCGGCTTTCCGATGCCGCGCTGATCTTGGGACTCACGGTGCACTACCTGCTCCACGGGGCACACTTTGAGGTAGTGTTGCTCCTCATCTCGCTAGTAGCTGCGATGATGGTCAGTTATATACGTGCCCGGGCTGAGGCGGAAGGCTTCCCTTGTAAGGTGGGGGTGCTGACCCGACTGGAGCGGATCGTTCTCATTGGTGCGCTGTCAGCGGTCGGATTACCCACTGTGATGTTATGGGCGCTGGCGGTGCTTTCTGTGTTCACAGTGATTCAGCGAATGTTGTACGTATATGCGGTCTCCCGACGAGAAGAGATGGACGGTTGAGTCAGAATAGCCAGGAGACCGTTGAACTGCCAGGCGGAAGCACCGCCTGGCAGTCTGTTTTTTGAGGGCACATTGTGTCAGATTAGTACACTATACCCATTGTCAGGATGGCCTAACGTTGGTATAATGGTATTGTCTCTAGTAGTGGTATCTGCTCGTAGGTGTTTTTGCTAATTGCGGCGATGATTGAATTGATCGGTTTGACCAAACAATTTGGTGACTTCACCGCTGTGGAGCGGGTGACGCTCTCGGTAGCGCCGGGCGAAATCCTGGCGCTGCTGGGTCCAAACGGGGCTGGCAAGACGACGACAGTGCGTATGCTGGCGGCGATCCTACGCCCGACAATGGGACGGGCCTTCGTGGCAGGGTACTGCGTGACCAAGCATCCGCGGGAGGTCCGACGGCGAGTCGGACTGTTGACTGAACACCCGGGACTCTATCTGCGCATGCGGGGCGGGGAATATCTGGATTTCTTTGGTCGCCTCATGGGCCTGAGCGCCGATGAGCGCAAGTGCCGGGCCAGGGAGTTGCTGGACAGTTTTGGAATGCCTGAGGCCTGGGACCGGCGTATGGGGACGTACTCGAAGGGAATGCGGCAGAAGATGGCGCTGGTGCGCGCGATGTTGCACGATCCACCAGTCTTATTGCTGGATGAGCCGACCTCGGCGATGGACCCCCATAGCGCCAAGTTAGTCCGCGATGCCGTTCTTGGTCTGCGTCACCATCAGCGGGCGATTGTGATTTGCACTCACAACCTGGCGGAGGCGGAGACGCTGGCCGATCGCATTGCCATCATCCGGCGTGGGCGGATTATCACGCTGGGAACCCCGGCGGAACTGAAGACCCATCTGCTTGGCCCGCCGCTGATGGAATTGCGCCTGACCCATCCGACCGATGGTGTTGTGAAACTCGTCTCCGACCTGGTGCAGATCGAAGGGCAAGGAAAGACCTGGCTGCGCTATCACACCTCTAATCCCCAGGAGACCAACCCTCTCTTGCTCCAGACGTTGGCGGCACACAGGGTGGAGGTCGTGACTCTGAGCGAGGTGCCGCGCAGCCTGGAAGATGTCTACCTGCGGGTGGTGGAGGAATAAGAGATGGCGGCGATACCTGGGCGCACGTGTGCGGCGACGGATGACTCCCTCCGGTTGACGCTGGCGTTAGTGGAGCGTGAAATCCGGGACACACTGCGAGATTGGCGCATTGTGGCGCCTATCGTGATCCTGACGCTGTTCTTTCCCGTGCTCATGAGTTTCGTGGCCAATATGGCACTGGGTTGGGTTGCCAAGTATGGCGCGCCGATTATCGGTGAGCGGATGCTTCCTTTCCTATTGATGATAGTGGGCTTCTTCCCCATCTCGTTCTCGCTGGTGGTCGCGCTGGAAACTTTTGTGGGAGAGAAGGAGCGCAGGAGCCTCGAACCGCTTCTGGCGACGCCCCTGACGGACACACAACTGTATTTGGGCAAGACACTGGCGGCGCTGATTCCTCCCTTATTGGCAGCCTATATGGGTGTTGTTGTCTACGTGGTCGGATTGTATTTCATCGAGGCCTGGACGCCACCGCCGATTTTGTTGCTGCTGGTTCTCCTGCTGACGACGGCGGAGGGACTGGTGATGGTCTCCGGCGCGGTGGTCGTCTCCAGTCAGACGACGAGTGTGCGAGCGGCCAACCTGTTGGCTAGTTTTATCATCATCCCGATGGCACTGCTGGTACAGGTTGAGGCCGTCATCATGTTCTGGGCCAACTACAGTGTCCTGTGGTGGATCATACTCTTTCTGCTGGTTGTGGACATCGTCCTGGTGCGCATGGGTATTCATATCTTCAATCGCGAGGAGTTGTTGGGGCGCGAGGTTGACGAATTGAACTTCGCCTCTCTGTGGCGCATGTTTTGTAGATACCTGCGCTGGGAGCGATGGTTCTTCGGGCTGGATTTGCAAAAGATGCCGGCCTGTTTACGCTGGTTAGGGACAGTGGGTGGCCTCTACGGGCGTGACATCCCGGCTGTTCTGCGCCAGTCGTGGCCAGCGCTCACGGTAGTTGTGATCGCGCTGATCCTTTCAGCCTATATTGGCTGCTCCTTCGCCGCTCGCTACCCCCTCCCGCCGGAGATACTGCAACTGGAGCAGGTCTCTGCCGAAACGTTCGCCGAGTTACCAGCCGTGGATTGGCTCCCAGCCTTCACGATCTGGGGCGTGTTAGGCAACAACGTGCGGTCGCTGCTGGCGGCGGCGCTGCTGGCGGTATTCTCCTTCGGTACGCTGGCCATAGCGTTGCTGATGGCCCCCTTGGCGATCGTGTTCTTCTTCGTCGCACAGGTCGCGCGTCTGGGTTATAACCCGGCGCTGTTTTTCTCTGCATTCGTGTTGCCTCACGGTTTGCTAGAGTTGCCAGCCGCGACCATCGCAACGGCGTTGGCTGTACGTCTAGGGGCAGCCTTTATGTCACCTCCGCGTGGGATGACGGTGGGCGAGGGGTGGCTGTGGGCGTTGGCCGATTTGCTTAAGGTCTTTATCGCCCTCGTCTTGCCGCTATTGGCGTTGGCAGCCGTCATCGAGGTCCACGTGACGCCCTCTATTGTGGTGTGGGCCTTTGGAGGATAAAGGGCTGTGGCGAGAGTAGTGACTTTGGGAACTGCGGCAGCGGTGCCGGATGAGGTACATGCCAACACTTACCTGGCGGTTGAGGGTGAACAGGGTTTTTTCCTGATTGATTGTGGGGATAGCCCTCTCGTGCGAATTCAGCGCGCTGGTCTCGCGCCCGAGCGTTTGCGCGGATTGATGATCACTCACTTTCATCCCGATCATGTTTTTGGCATACCCATACTGCTGATGAATATCTGGCTGTTGGGACGCGCCGCCCCGCTCCCTGTGTATGGCCTGCAAGACGTACTGGAGCGGTTTCAGGCTATGATGGAACTGTTCTGCTGGCGAGAATGGCCCAACCTCTTTCCTGTGATCTGTCGGACTGTGGCCAAGAAGGTGGGTGCGCTGGTGCTGGAGAACGACGATTTTCGTATTACGGGCGCGCCGGTTGAGCACCTGATGCCTACCTTGGGTTTGCGGATAGAGAATAAGCGCAGTGGTGGAGTCGTGGCCTATTCCAGTGACACCTCACCCTGCGATGCAGTGGTAGCACTGGCGCGGGATGCTACCATCCTGATCCATGAGGCGGCGAAGAACACGCTGGGTCACTCCAGTGCTGCCCAGGCGGGAGAGATCGCTCGCCGGGCTGGTGCAGGCCGCCTGGTGCTGGTTCACTACCGGCCCGCTCCCTGGAAGTACGACCGTTGGCTCAAGGAAGCAACCGCGGCTTTTGGTGGACCGGTGGAACTGGCCCAGGATTTCGCGGAGTATATCTTCTGATCTTCCATCCACAGAGGAAAGGTTGGACTGTCGGATGACCTGGCTGCGAGAGACTCTCGCTGCTCATCAGTTTGGGTTGGCACTTCTGCACGGGCAGGCCTTTTTCGTGCTGGGTTTCTCAATTGTCATCCTGGTTCGCCGCAGCGCACGCCTGGAGGTTGCCCGTGGCCTCGTACTTCTGGCTGCTTTCGGGTTTTGTGAGACGCTGATCGCCTGGAGCGCCGCGTGGGCCATATATTCGCCTGCTCTGGCTCCCGCGCTCGGTTTGCTGCGGCTGCTTCTGCTGGGCGCTGGTTATGCTTTTCTGTTGGCTTTCGCCTTGCAGACCCTCGTGTCGCCGGAGGGACGAGATTGGGAGCGTTGGGCCTTTGTCGGCGGGATCTTTGTTCTGTGGTTGGTCAGTTTGGTCGTCGCCCGCTTGACCGGTGTGCCATTGGAACAGGTTTGCCTCGGCGGCGAGATCGCTGCAAGATATGGGCTGGCGCTGCCTGGCGGCTTGGTGGGGGCGTGGGGACTACGTCGCCAGACGTACCGTACCATCGAACGTGAGCGGCTGCCACTGGTCAAGCCCCACCTGCGTGTTACTGGGCTTGCCCTGGGGTTCTTTGCTCTGTTCGGAGGACTGATTGGTCCCGCCGCACCTTTCTTTCCCGCCAATTGGCTCAATCAGGATGTGCTTCTGTGGGTAACGGGTGTCCCGGTCCCGCTTCTTCGTGGCCTATGTGGTATTGCTATCACTTATGGGATCGTGCGAGCGCTGGGTGTGGTCCTGAGCGAGATGGAACTCTGGCTGGAGAGTGTGGAGCGCAGGCAAGCGCTGGCCAGCGAGCGGGAGCGTATTGGGCGTGAGTTACACGACGGCATCATCCAATCCATCTACGCTGCTGGGCTCATGCTGGAAGGAGTCCAGCACAGCATTACCGGCGATCCGAAGGTGGCACGCGCTCAACTGACGCGCGCGATTGAAAGCCTGAACCAGACGATCCGTGACATTCGTCGCTACATCTTCGACCTGCGTGGCGAGATGCCAGAGGATGACCTTGAGACAGGCCTGAGCAAGATGCTCAAGGAATTTCGCGCTAACACGCTGCTGGAGACAGAGTTCGTCGTGGAGGGTGAGGACAATCAGAGGTTTAGGGCCGAGCGCCGACAACATGTATTCCAGATCGCGCGCGAAGCGTTGACCAACGTGGCACGGCACGCACAGGCCCGGCGGGTCGAAGTGTGCTTGCGATACGGCGTTAATGCTCTGCAACTCCGTATCTCCGATGATGGCATTGGACTCTCGGCGCTGCCGAGCAACAAAGGGCAGGGCTTGCGGAACATCCGCGAGCGCACTCGTTTGCTTGATGGCATGCTGGATATTGGCATTGCGCCGAACAAGGGTATGACCCTGATCCTCACTGTGCCCTATTAGCGAATATGACTCTCAGAATCATCATCGTAGACGATCACGAGGTGGTACGGCTCGGGCTGCGCACGCTTCTTGAGCGTCATCCTGATTTCACAGTTGTGGATGAGGCTGCCACGGCCAAAGAGGCTGTGCAGAAGTCCTTGCTTCTTCGTCCCGACGTCGTGGTGATGGACATCCGACTGCTGGGGGGGAGTGGTATTGATGCCTGCCGGAAGATCGTCGGGCAGGCCCCCGAGGTCAAAGTTATCATGCTCACGTCATACGCTGAGGACGACATGTTGTTCGATGCCATCCAGGCTGGGGCATGCGGATACGTGCTCAAGCAGATCGGCAGCGACGACCTGATCCGGGCGGTGGAGACAGTGGGGCGGGGGGAGGCGCTGTTGGATCCGGCGCTCACGCAGCGTGTCTTCGCTCGCGTGCGCGAAGCAGCGCGCAAGGAGCATGATGAGGCTTTCGCTGGCCTGACCGACCAGGAGATGCGCGTCCTGGCCCAGGTGGCCGAGGGAAAGACGAACCGGGAGATTGCCGAAGTGCTGTTTCTGGGTGAAGGGACAGTGCGTAACTACGTCAGCAGCATTCTGAGCAAACTGGACTTGGCCAATCGCGCTGAGGCTGCTGCCTACGCGGTGAAGCACGATCTGGAGGAGTTTCTCTGACTCTGGCGGCGAGAAGCCGCAGCACCTCAAGTCACGCTCGCTCATTTGACGGCTTTCCCTCTTGGCACAAGACACCGGCCCAGAGAATACCTCTGGGCCGGTTTGGATGCCACGCTGCGAAATCAGGCCCGCAGCCTTCGTCTGTGGATGTTATTCGGAATGGGTTCTAAGGCGCCGCTTCCTCCAGGTACTCGTTGCATGCCGAAACGGTGGCGTCAAGTTGTGCCTGGGCGTCCTCACCACCCAGGACAGCGGTGAGCATCTCCGAGATGGCCGAACGGCACTCATCGTACCCGGCCACTGGCGCCTCGACGCCGGAGTCCATTGACATGAAGGTGAAGGCCTTCTCGTAGGTGGGGTGCTCGGCGAAGTAGTCGGTCAACAGGTCGGCCGCTGCCTGGCGGGTGGGGAAGTAGCCAGTGCCACTTGCCCACGTCGCCTGCTGCTCCGGCTCGCTCATCCATTTGATGAACAGCCATGCCGCCAACTGCTGCTCGGGAGTGCTCACGAGGATGGACTGGCTTGCGCCGTAGATGTTCAGCCGTGGCTTGTCCGTGGTGTGCGGTGGCGGGTTGACGCTCCAGTTGAAGCCCGCGCCCTCGTCCACCACGCTCCCGTAGTAGGGCAGGCCGGAGATGGAACTGATGGTGAAGAGCGAGCGTCCCGCGCCGAAGTCGCTCTGGTCGCCGTACTTTTCCGTCTGCTCTACAGCACAACCATCCTCCACCATGCCCTGTAGGAAGGTCAACGCTTCCAGGCCTGCTGCATCATTAAAGACGTAGCCGGTGCCGGTCTCGTTGATGATGTTGCCGCCCCGGCTGAAGGTGAAGGTGGCGAAGCGGGGGGCGTCAATGGAGTAGACGTAGCCGAGGCCAGGCCCCGCAACCGTGGCATCAGAGAAGGGCTGCTCGACGGCGGCGCAGGCCATCTCACTGAATTCTTCCCAGGTCTCGGGCGGGCCGTCGTAGCCCAACTCGGCCAGCCAGTCCTCGTTGTAGTACATCACTTCCATAGACTTGTAGGGAGGCCAGCCGTAGCGAGCCTCGAACTGCGGCAGAATGTCGGCGGCCAGCGCGATGGGGAAGAAGTCGCCCAGTTCCGCCTCCGTGTACCCCCACTTCTCGCTTTCCACGTAGGGGTCCAGCGCGGCCAACACGCCCTGCACAGCGTAGGTGGCTGCCTGGTTCTGGTAGGCCACCGCCATCTCGGGGAGTTGAGCATCCCCGGCCGGGATGGCCGTGATGATGTTCTTATACAGGTCGTTGTAACCGCCCTGGGATGCTCCCTGGATCGTGATGCCCCACTCATTGGTGCGGTTAAATTCGTCAATCATGCTCAGCATGAGCTCCTCGCGGGAGCTTGTGTGCTGGTACCAGTACTCAACTACCTGGCCGCTGGGGTCCAGGTTCTCTATCTCGCCGTAGATCTCCACGTCGTAGGGTAGGGACTTCATCGGCTCCCTGGTCGGCGTGGGCGTGCAAGAGACGACCGACGTGATGATGAGTATCGGAATGATCAGCAGCGCCAGCAATCTGAGAAGCACCTTTCTTGTGCCCGTTGTCATCCTCCTCGTGCTATGTGTCACCACAACGTGGATGAGTGAAGCAGCGGGGCGCAAGTTGCCCAACTCGCACCCCGCTGTGTTTCAGGTGAGATCAAGCCTCATCAGGAGGCTACTACTCCATCAATTCGGCCTGAAGCTCGTTGGCCTCCTCGGTCAGGGCGGTCAAGGTTTCCTCGACGTCCGCGCCCTGCATGATCTCGTTAAAGGCCTGCTCAGCGGCATCACGCACGGCCTGGTACGAGATGAGCTGCGGCTCGTACGTGCCGTAGGGCAGCAAGGCCAGGGCTCGACCCCACTGCGGATTCTCATTGACGTAGTCGGTCAAGAGATCCGCCGTACTGGCGCGGGTCGGGAAGTAGCCGCTGATCTTGTCCCACTCCGCCTGCATTTCGGGCGAGGTGAGCCACTTGATAACGATCCAGGCAGCCAGTTGGGTTGGAGGCGTGGTGGCGGGGATCATGATGTCACCACCGTAGATGTTCTGCACGGGGTCGGGGGTCGTGTGCGGGACGGCCGTGACGCCCCATTCGTCCTCGCTACCGATGTCCGCCATATCGCTGGCATAGAAGGGAATTCCTGAGCTCGATCCCATCGTAAAGATGGCGCGGCGGGCGGCGAGCTCGGGGTTCGGGTACCCTTCGGTGAAGAAGTAGGCACAGCCGTCGTCGTGCATTTCTTTGAGGAAAGCCATAGCGTCAATGGTCGCCTGTCCGTTGTAATTGTAGCCAGTGCGATCCTCGCTCGAAACGTCGCCGCCAAAGGCGAAGGTCCAGGCCGCCACGGCCGAAGCGTCGTCGCGCAGGATGAAGCCGCCGGTACCGTCGGCGTTGGCTGCAGCGCCCGCGCACGCCATCTCCCTGAACTCCTCAGGCGTGGTGGGCGGGCCGTCGAAACCAAGTTCTTCCAACCAGGTCTGGTTGTAGAACAACATCTCCATCGAACGGTTGGGCGGGAACCCCAGGCGCTGGTTGTCGAAGGCCGGGTGGACGCCTTGCTCGATGAAAGCCGCGTAGAAATCCGCCTTCTCCTCGGCGGTCAGGCCCCATTTCGGATCATCTATGTAAAGGTTCATGTCCGCCAGCCCGTCGGCCAGCGCGTAGAAGGCCTGGTCGTTCTGGTAGCCCACCGTTAGCCCGGGCAACTCGCCCGTGGCGATGCCAGCATTCATCTTGTCGCGGATATCGTTGTAACTGCCCTGATTCAGGGGGACGAGGGTGATGCCGCACTCGTTGGTCGCATTAAATTCTTCGGCCATCTCGTCCAACCATTCCTCACGATGTCGACTGTGTTGGTGCCACCAGATCACCACTCGGTGGCGCGGGTCAACGCCGGCCAGGGGGCCTTCGGTAGCCGGTGCGCACGGTTCCGGCGCCCCGGGCGGCACCTCAGGCGGTGCCTCAGTGGGCGCTGGCGTCGGCTGGCAAGAAGCGACCAGCGGCAGTGCCAGAGCCAGGATAACCAACAACGCAAACAGTTTATGCACTTTCATTGTCCTTTCTCCTCCTGATTGAATGTTTGGAAAGTAGTGTGGGTCAGACGGTTCACTGTGGGATAGTCGTAAGGTATCGCTTCTCGCGTATCACCTCCTTTCGCTTACATGGTTATGAGAGACATCTGCTTCGAGGGGTACGTTGGCTTGATGATTGCCTCTGTCTATCCCTTCAGGCCTGTATAAGCGATGCCCTCAGTGAACTGCTTCTGGGTGATGAAGTACAAGATCAGGATGGGCAAGATCGTGATGACCGATCCTGCCATTTGCAGGTGGACGTGCGCGCCGGCTTCGTCCAGGAAGTGCATCAGCCCTGCGGAGATCGGACGCCACTCTGGCGTGTTCGTCACGAGCATTGGCCAGGCCAGCGCATTCCAGGCCCCAATGAAGCCAAAGATCACGATGGTCATCAATGGCGCCCGCGAGATCGGCAGCACCACCTGGACCAGGTAGCGCACGTGCCCGGCGCCATCAATCTGTGCCGAGTCCCACAGTTCCTCGGGAATCTGCGCGAAGAACTGCCGCAGCAAAAAGATCCCGATGGCGCTGGCCATGAAGGGAATGGTGAGCGCAGGCCAATTGTTGACCCAGGCAAGCGGGCCTATGCGCCCCAACCAGGTGACCGTGATAAAGTTGGGAACCCAAATGAGAGCCTCCGGTAGCATCAGCGTGGACAGCAGGAGCGTGAACAGGAAATTCTTGGCCGAGAACTCCATACGGGCAAAGGCATAGGCGGCCAGTGTACAGAAAACAAGTTGTCCGCTGACTGTGATTGCGGTGATGATGACGCTGTTGACAAAGTACTCGGAGAAATTGGCATCTTCCCATGCCTCTACATAGTTGCTCCACTGGGGCACGCTTGGGAGAACGGCCCGGCCCGTAGCCTCGCTCAGGCTCATCAGGGACGCACTTGCCATCCAAAGGAAGGGCACGACGGCGATGACGACCCCGACCGATAGAATCGCGTAGGTGAGCACACGTCCAATACTTGCGAGACGTGGTTTGCGGCGGCGGGCGGTGCTCCCCTTGGATACGGTTACCTGATAGGTTACGCTCGATTTGCTAGCCATAGAACACCTTCTCTCGCGCGACGCGATTGTTGATAAGTGTCAGGATTAGGATCACACCAAGTAGCACGATGGCCAACGACGAGGCATAGCCGTAGCGCGTGTTGCGGAAGAACTCTTGAAAGATCATCACACTGGCCGTGTCGGTCGTGCCCAGCGCAGCCGCGTTGCGAAGCACCCACACGTGGTTGAAGGCTTTGAACGTGCCGATGACAGCCATCAGCGTCAGGAAGTAGGTCGTGGGGGACAACAAGGGGAAGGTGATGTGGCGGAACTGGGCCGTGCGCCCTGCCCCATCAATCGCCGCGGCCTCGTACAGTTCGCTGGGAATGCTGCCCAGCCCGGCCAGGAAGATGACCGTATCGTAGCCCACGTAGGTCCAGATGTTGTAGATAATAATGACAGTCAGGGCCAGGCTTGGCCCCACGGCCCACCCAGGCAGCGTGACTCCAGAACCGGCGATCATCTGAAAGACACCGGCAGGTTCATTTAGCCAGAGCAGCGGCTCTACCCCCCATAGCCGCACCAGGCTGTTGATGGGAGCGGTGGGCCGCCCGGAGAATAACACGCGAAAGATCGCCGCCGCTGCGACGGGCGGCGTGATGTAGGGCAGAAAGTAAATCATGCGAAAGAACCCCTTGCCCTTGATGTTCTGAAAGAGCAAGGTGGACAGGAGGAGCGAGATACCCAACTGGAAAGGCACTGTCCCTACGGAATAGTAGACGGTCACTTGCAGGCCCTTCCACCAATCCTCGTCACCAGCCGAGATGACTTGCGACAGCTCACCGATCAGCACCCACGCGCCCACCATCAGCGCCACTGCCGCCATCAGACGTAACATCGTGGCAATCATGGACGAACGATGGCTGGCGCTGCCCCACACCCACCATGCGATCAGCAGAAGCACAAAGCCTGCGCTGATAGTCACTACCTGCGACCAGATCTCCAGTTGTTCGCCCTCGGCCAGGGCCTCAGCATAGGCGGCCTGGATCTCAGTCCACGTCAGCCAGCCCAGGATGAGGCTGCCTCCCACCAGCAGGAAGACCAGGACAAACGACGTATAGTAGGTGGCGTTGCGCGGGCTGCGAGTCAAGAAGCGATTCACCACAAAAGCCAGCCCCAAGCCCAGTGCCAGAATCAGCACCGACGAGCGTAACACCGACTGCACCGTCGGCGTTCGCCAGGCCTCACCTAGAAGTTGGAGAAAGAGTTCACGAGTGCGCTCAAGCCCCTTCACCTTCTCTCCAATGTCGAGCACTTCAGGCAGCAAATAGACACAGAAGCGCACGAACTGGACCAGGCCGCCCGCCGTCAACGCCGCCGGCAACAGCCACACCCACGGCTGGTCCCCGTGCTCGCGGGCTGTGCGTCGTGCCTGCAGTAGAGTGCGTATGGCCAGCACTCCAAAGATGACAACCAGCCAAAATGCCACTACGTATGTCAGATTGTCAACTGCCTTGACATAATTGCTCAGTCCCCGGTACTCCCCACGGATAATGCGCCACCGGTGCAGGCTGACGTAGACGGCAAAACCGATAGGGAACAGGCCAAAGGTGCCGATGATGAGGAACGCGGGTAGGAGAAAAACGTATGCAGTCAGGGCTTCTCTCAAGCGCCGCCATCGGCGTCCTGCGAACATGCCGGGGCGGGGGGCAGGAGTTGCACGTTGCTCAGTGACGGTCATACCCTTCCTTCCAAAGATACTTACAAGACCGTATTGTAGCACTAAGAGAACAGAAGTGTCAAGCCAAAGAGCGGCGGCTCTTGGATACCAACAAGGCTCCGGCTGGCAAGCCTAGTCCTCTGATCACCCAGAAGGCGTAGCCTACAGGTAGGAGGTTAAAGACGAGCAGCGACAATGTGCCGGGGAGCAGGAAAAGATAACCTTGTAGGGCCTCGCGGATGAGTCTGTCACGATGACCCACGAAGAGACCACGGCGAGAAACGGGAGTAACGGGCCGTTCAACGATGGCCATACTCTCCTCCTATGAGAGGAATTACTTTCAGCATTATAGGATAAAGGGGATGGACTGTCAAGCAGGACGCGCACATACAGGCGTGAGGTGCTTGCCGGTGGACAAATGCATCTCCAAGGAGCCCGCCCAGGCGCAGTCAGCGCTTTCCTGCTATATCCTGGCGCACAAAATGGGCCGGGCATCTCGCCCGGCCCATCTTCTATATGGGGTAGGTGTGCGGTCGCCGCACCCCTACTCGACGAAGCCGATGTACTCCGGGGGCCAGTACGAAAACCATGCGTGTCCCACGATGTGCTCAATCGGCACTGGCCCGAAACTGCGCGAGTCGTTGGAAGCGCCCCGGTTGTCGCCCAGGACGAAGACGTGCAGCGGAGGAATGGTATGTGGGCTGTAGTTGCCCCCACCCAGGTTGACGGCCCACGGCTCGTCGAGACACTCTCCTTCGATATACACCTCTCCGCCGCGCACTTCGATAGTCTCCCCTGGTAGTCCCACCACTCGTTTAATCAGCATATCTGCTTGTGCTGGCAACTGGATGACGACGATGTCACCGCGGCGTGGGCCGTGAAAAACGCGATACGTCACTTTCTCCACCACGACCCGCTGGGCACTGTGCAGGTTAGGTTCCATACTCTGTCCCAGCACCTGGGTGGCCTGGGCCAGAAAGAGATTGATGACCAGGGCGATGACGACCGCAGGGATGACCGTCTCGGCCACCTCACGCAGTGCTTGCAGCAGCCATCGCAATACCTGGGCCCCGGAGCCACGAGACTCCTGCACGGTTTCGGTTTCTGGTGCCCCGGTGATTTCTTCCATGTGATCTCTCAGCGTGGGCTAGTGCCGTCGAGGTGGGCGCTGCCCTCCCCTGCTGCTCCGGTTTCCCCCCGGTCTGTCGGCCGCTCGGGCCTGCTCTGGCGTCCAACCCTCCAACACCGCTTGGCGCGAGAGGCGGATCTTTCCCTCATGGCCAATGTCGGTCACCATCACCATGATCTCATCACCGATTTCCACCACGTCCCTGACGCTGTCGACACGGTAGTCGGCAAGTTGCGAGATGTGTACCATCCCGTCGGTGCCGGGCAGGATCTCGACGAACGCGCCAAAATCCATAATTCGCACCACGCGCCCGGTGTAGATGTGGCCTATCTCTGGTTCCTCGGTCAAGGCCTCGATCATTCGCTGCGCCTTCTCTGCAGCCGGGCCGCTGGTCGAGGCGATGTAGATGGTGCCATCATCCTCGATGTCGATACGCACATCGCACTCTTCCTGAATGGCACGCACTGTCTTGCCACCCGTACCGATGACTGCCCCCAGTTTATCGGGCGCTATGTGCAAAATGTTCATCCGGGGCGCGTAGGGCGAAAGTTCGGCCCGGGGCGTGGGGATGGTCGCTTCAATCACATCGAGAATCTGCATGCGTGCCTGGCGGGCCTGTTCCAGCGCAAGAGCCATGATGTCGTAGGAGAGACCGGCAATCTTGATGTCCATCTGCAAGGCAGTGATCCCCGCGCGCGTGCCGGCGACCTTGAAGTCCATGTCTCCGATGTGATCTTCCAGCCCCTGGATGTCGGTCAAGATTTGATAGCGACCGTTCTCCATCATCAGGCCCATCGCGATGCCCGCGACCGGGGCCTTGATGGGCACACCGGCATCCATGAGTGCCAGTGTGCTCCCACATACGCTCGCCATCGAAGTAGAGCCGTTGGAACTGAGTGCCTCGCTGACGATGCGAAGGGTGTAGGGGAACTCGCCATTGTCGGGGATCACCGGCAGCAGTGCCCGTTCGGCCAGTGCGCCATGGCCAATCTCGCGCCGACGGGGGCCGCGCAGCGGGCGTGTCTCGCCGGTGGAGTAGGGCGGGAAATTATAGTGATGCATGTAGCGCTTGGTCTCCTCCGGCGAGAGGTCGTCCAGCATTTGCTCCTCCCGAGGCGTGCCCAGCGTGGCGACGGAAAGCACCTGGGTCTCGCCACGGGTGAAGAGGCCGGAGCCGTGCGTCCGTGGCAGTAGTCCCACCTCGGCCGAGAGGGGGCGGATGGTCTGGGGGTCTCGCCCATCGGCGCGGACGCTTTCCTCGATAGTGCGTCGGCGGACAATCTCGCGCTCCACCTCATTGAAGGCTTCCCTGATCGCTCCCTTGTCCCACTCTCCTCCCAGGTTCTCGGTCAGTTCATCCCGCAGTACTCTCAGGCGATTATTGAAATCTGCTTTGCTCGTTGCGCCGTAGATGGCCTCCGGTAGCCGATTTCCTGTCTGCTGGCGGACAATTTCACGCAACTCGCCGGGCAGTGTTTGGGGGATGTAGTCCCGCTTGGGCCTCCCCACCGCCTCCCGCATCTCATTCTGGATACGGATCACGTCCTGTACTGCCTCGTGACCACGGCGGAGTGCCTCGACCATTATGTCTTCGCTGACCTCCTTCGCCCCGGCCTCGACCATCAACAGAGCGTCGGCGGTGCCGGCCAACCGCAGGTCGAGCGCACTGTGTTCTATCTGCGAGATGGTTGGGCTGATGATCACTTTCCCGCCTATATACCCCACGCGCACAGACCCTACCGGTCCATTAAAAGGGACGTCGGAGATTGTGAGCGCTGCTGAGGCACCAATGATGGACAGAATGTCTGTCTTGTGCTCCTCGTCTTGCGAGAGGGGTGTGATAATGATCTGCACATCATTACGCAAGTCGTGGGGGAAAAGGGGACGGATGGGACGATCAGTCAACCGCATAGTCAGCGTGGACGATTCGGTTGGCCGCCCCTCGCGGCGGAAGAAGGAACCGGGGATGCGACCCGCCGCGTAGAGCCGCTCCTCAAAGTCCACGGTGAGTGGGAAGAAATTGATTCCCTCGCGGACATTGTATGACATTGTCGCTGTGGCGAGCAATAGCGTGTCGCCGCAGCGCACTGTGACTGCACCGCCTGCCTGTTGGGCCAGTTTTCCGGTCTCAATGGTGACGATCTCGTCTCCCGACGTGGCAGTAAATTTGTAACTATTCATTTTATCTTAACCTCCGTGTCTAGACCAGGCGCGGAAGTCAGGGATTGGGGGATATCTCGTAGAGGGCTGTCTGCTCTTGGGCTACGTTGCATTCCCCAATTCCTGGACCTGCGCCAGGTTTCTCAGATTACTTGTTTTCCGTAGAGATACACTAAACGAGTAGATGGGTGTACCTTGCTCCGCATCCACTCGTTCGATTGACTTTGCTGATGAGGTGCTACCTGCGCAACCCGAGTCGCTGGATGATCTCCTTATAGCGTTCGGGGTCTTTGCGGCTGAGATAAGTCAAATGACGCCGGCGTTGGCCAACCATCTTGAGCAGGCCGCGCCGGGAGTGCTCATCGTGCTTGTGTGTCTTCAGGTGTTCCGTCAGTTGCTTGATGCGGGTGGTCAACAGCGCGATTTGTACTTCCGGTGAGCCAGTATCGTTGGGCGACCGGCAATACTCCTGGATGACGACTTCTTTCTCGCTCTTACTCAACGGCACCATTTCCTCCTTACTACACGCGGGCGGGGTTTGACGTGCGCCTCTCCCGATCTTGTCATGCTATTCTACCACGATTTGGCCCCAGGCGCAAACTCGCAGGCGGGCGTATTGCATTTGAGATGGGTGTGTTTTATTTCGGCTAACAGAGAAAGGGAGCATCCCCGGATGCGACCGGGGCGGCATCTGGGGATGCCTGCTTCTCTGATCTAAGACACACCCTCGTGATTTGGTGCGCCCCCAGGGTTTGTAGTCATTGCCAATTTGCGGTAGAATGGCGTGGGTTTGTGAGGGCTTTGGCCTCGGAGGCGTGCACCGTGGTGAGCCATTGCCCATGAGATGGAAGGAATGTTGGACGAAACGCACAGGACACCATTCGAGCGAGAAGTCGAGGTCGCCCAGGCAGCCGGGATTATTGCACTGGGTAACGTCGCTAGCCGCGTGCTGGGGTTGCTGCGGGAAATGGTCAAGTCCGGCCTCTTTGGCGCAGGTCCCCGCGTGGACGCGCTGAACGCGGCCCTCCGTGTCCCCAACACCCTCTACGACCTCCTGGTGGGCGGTATGATCAACTCTGCTCTGATTCCCGTCCTCTCCGACTACGCTGCCCCGGAGCGGCGGGCGGAGTTGTGGCGACTGCTCAGTATTCTCATTGGCGTCGCCTTGCTGGCCACGTGTGGACTCGTCCTGCTGGGGGAACTCCTGGCCCCCCAGGTGGTCTTGCTGCTGGTAGAAGGGCTGTCACTTCCCTACCAGGCCCTGGCGACTGACCTCCTGCGCCTGGCGCTCCCGGCGGTTGTCTTCCTCAGCCTGTCTAGCATCCTGTCCGGCGGTCTCTATGCTCTCAAGCGGTTCACCTTCCCCGCCTTCACCGCAGCCGCCTTCAACGCTGGCGTCGTCATCGTGGCGCTGGCCCTGGGTCACCGCTGGGGGGTTCAGAGTATGGCAGCCGGACTGCTGGTAGGTGCTGCTCTCCAGGTGGCACTCCAACTGCTGGGGCTGCGCGACGCTCGTTTGCGCTTCGTTCTTGATCTCCATCATCCTGCCCTGCGCCGCATTGTCCGTCTCTACATGCCTATCCTGATCGGCTTGGTGGTGGACACACTGGCGGTGTTCCTGAGTTACAACCTGGCTTCCCGCACCGGCGAAGGTTCCATATCCTGGATGGAGTACGCATCAACGATCATCCAGTTTCCTCTTGGCCTGATCGTCACTGCCATCTCCATCGCCATCCTCCCCACTCTCTCCCGGCAGGCCAACGCTGAGGAAAGTGGCCCCTTCCGGGCCACTCTGGCCCAGGGGCTGCGGCTGGTTCTGGTCCTGATTATCCCGGCCACCGTCGGCCTGTATGTGTTGGCAAATCCCCTCATCGCTCTCATCTTCGAACACGGCGACTTCACGCCGGCGGACACTGTGGCGACGGCGGAGGCGCTGCGCTGCGCGCTCCTGGGGCTGCTCTTCGCTGCCGTGGATCAGCCTCTCATTTTCGCTTTCTATGCCCGTAAGGACACGCTGACCCCTGCCTTGGTAGGTGTCGGGACGACGATCCTCTATGTCTTGATGGCCCTCGTTCCTTGGTGGTGGGGGGTATTGACGCTGCCGCTTCTGGTCCTGGTTAACTCCATCAAGTTGACTGCTCACGCGCTGGCTATGTTGGTGCTGACCCGGCGGCGGCTGGGTCGGCTGGACGACCGTGGTCTGTGGTCCCTCGTGCTGAGGTCTACCATCGCTTCGCTGGTGATGGCGGCGATAACCTGGGGCGTGTTGCGCGTTCTGGCGGGTCTGGTACTGCCAGGCCTGCTGGGGGAACTGCTGGTCGTGGGCGGGGCTGGGGGTGTTGGGGTGGCGCTCTATGGACTTCTGGCTCTGGTGTTGGGGCTTGAGGAAATCCACCTGATCCGCGCAGTCGTCAGTGATGTCTTGAACCGCTTGACGGGGCTTGGGCGGTAGATTATAATGCCACTGGACGTAAAACGTAGAACATGATCATGGGTAGGTGGCTGAACCCTTGCTGAGGATTTACTTGTGAATGGTACGCTGGGGATTGAGCAGATTCAACCGATTTGCCCCGAACAGTACGACGAGGCATATTTTCTGGGTTCCTGTGAAGGGTACGCAGAGTTCATTGCCAGCGAGGGAGCCCATCTTTCGCGTCGGCTGAGCCAGGCCTTCGAGGTGGCCGAGGTCACGTACGGTATGCGGGTGCTTGACGTTGGCTGCGGACGTGGTGAGATTCTGCGTCACTGCCTGGAGCTGGGGGCGCGGGCCTATGGGGTGGACTATGCACCGGTGGCGTTGCGTATGGCGCAGGGATTGGCAATGGCCGATGAGGAAACGAGGGACGCTGTGGGTGTCTATCAGGCTGACGCCAAGCGGTTGCCCTTTCCCGCCGCCTTCTTCGATCGCGTGCTGATGTTCGACCTGGTTGAGCACCTTCATCCGTGGGAACTGGACCAGGCACTGTCAGAGGCGCGGCGCGTATTGCGACCTGATGGTTGGCTCATCATCCACACCGCTCCCAATGTCTGGTACGACCGTTACGCTTACCCTGTGGTACGGCTGGTGCGCACGCTGATGGGGCGAGGGGTGCTTTACCCGAAGAATCCCCGCGCCATCATCCCGGCCAATATCGTCGTTCACGTCAATGAGCAGAGTGCCTTGAGTCTGTGGCAAGTGCTGCGACGGGCTGGATTCCGCGCCCGAGTGTGGCTAGGCACACCCCCGCAGAACCGGGACGAGGGACCGTTGCTGGTGGTCGCCCGCTACATCCTGTTCAACTGGTCTCCCTTCCGCTGGTTCTTCGAGCGAGAGGTGTTCGCGGTGGCGCGGGTGGGTATGTCGTGATCGCCGAAGAGATTGATGCCATCCCGCGTTTCGAATCACTGGGAGGTGCGCTGTGGGTGAGGAGATCGCAGAATACATCTACCCTATCTGGGCAACCTGGTCTACTTCTCGATCGGCCTGGCGATGGTTGCCGGGGCGGTGATTGGTCTGTACCGGTTGGCACGGGAAATAATGGACCACTGATTGTGGAGGCGTGAGGCCGCTCCTCACCACGATGCTGGATGAAAGATCGTCGCGCGGTTGACGAACTATCCATAGAAGAGTTGGAGGAAATTCTGCGCATCCGTAAGCGGGATGCGCGGCTGGAACGTCTGCGCCAGTTGGGCAGAAAGGCGGACGTGGGCGCGCTTGACCCGTTGGCGCCAGAGCCGCTTGAACCTCAACCGTCGCCTCTGCCAACGGATTATCGCCGCTTCGAAGATGTGGGTGCCACAGCGCAATACCGGCCCTATGCTCTTGATGAATCACCTACAGAGGAGAAACACAGGCGGCAGCCGCGCCCGATTCACTGGGATTGGCTGCGCGACAAGAGCCTGTTGGTGGTTGAGTTGGCCGTGCTGGCGGGGTTAATCCTCGTGTTGCTCAGTTCTCTGGCGACGCTGCGCGAGATCAACGAGGAAGCCAGCCAGGCCCAGGAGGCCCAACTGCCCACTCCCACGCCCACTCCTCTCATTCAGGTGGTTGTGCTGCCGGGTGGGCACACGCCGCCCGACTCGCCTGGTGGTCCCGTGCCCGAAGAGATCCCTGCCCACCTGCGCGATCTAGTGGGCGCCATCACGCCTCTGCCTATGCCTACGCCGGGGCCAGAGCAGGCTGTCCGCATCCAGGTCCCTGCCATTGGTGTAGATGCCCCGGTCGTGAGGGGGGACGACTGGGAACCGCTTAAGCAGGGGGCCGGTCATCACGTCGGCAGTGCCAACCCGGGTGAGAGCGGCAATTGTGTCATCTCGGCCCACAATGACATCTTTGGCGAGATATTCCGCGATTTGCCGGACCTTGATCTCGGCGACGAGATATTCGTCCACACTGCCAGCCAGGTCTACCGCTACGTCGTCACCCAGAAGCGCATCATCGAGCCGACAGAGGTGAGCGTGATGTATCCCACCTCCAGCCCGGTGTTGACGCTCATTTCTTGTTATCCGTATGGGATTGACACGCACCGTATCGTCGTCATTGCTGAGTTACAACCGTAGGAGGACATAAGGATTATGGCGAAGAAGTCACGTCGCGTCAGGAAGAAGAGCCGGCAGGTGCGTCTTTCGCCGGCCCAGATGGTACAGCCGGGAGTGGGTGAGGGGGCCGATGCTCCCGTCGTTGCTATCCCGGTGGTGCCTGTGCCAAAGGTGGCTGATCTGCGGAAGGAATATAACTATGTCATCGCTGATCTCAAGCGCATCACAATCATCGCCGTGGTGATGTTGGCGGTGTTAGTTGTTCTGGCGCTGCTGTTGACTTGAACCGTCGAGCGAGCGTTTTCTGCTGCCAGGACGAACGCGCCAGCGCCCGCGTCTTGCACGCGGGCGCTGGTCTTGTTGATGCTCTCTATTGAGCAGGGGCTTGGTCAGCCTCGTGAGCGACCAGCGGGGGAAACGCCTGTGCTAACGCGGCCAACCCCCACGATACTCCCCAGTGGAGAGCCAATGCCAGCCATAGATTCTGAGTCAACAGGAATAGCACGCTGCTGATGACGGCCAGTGTACCGCGCAGCAATTGGGCTGGGGTTCGCTGCGGATCTGCCAGGCCTTTGCGCCAGGCTGGGTTAAGTGTTGCCTCCAGCGCCACCATCGCCAATCCAACCCAGATGCCCCAATACGGGCCCAGCGCGAGGATAGGCGCGTTGCGGTAGAAGGCCCAGTGAACCTCGTGATAGGATGACTCACGCAAAAGCACCCAGCCAGAGTCAATGGTCCCCGCAACCACGCCCTCCTCACCGGCGGTGGTCAACGCTCGGCGGTAGGTCCACCAGCCTAGCGCCAGCAGCGCCCACGCTCCGATGCCCAGCGCCGCTGCCCATCCGACGTCGTATGCCCAATCGAGCCAACTGGCAGCAATGGCGGCACTGGTCGCTTCCTTGCCCGGAATAGGCAAGTCGAACCGCTGTAGCCCTAACAGTCGCCCGACAACCGCATCACGGCCCCACAGGAGTGCGGCGAAGGGTATGCCGATGTAATACAGCGAGCGAAGGAACTGAAGTAGCCACGGGGCAAAACGCCAGGTGATCAGACGGGTGATGAACCTGCCTGTTGCACCGGAGCGGGGTTGGCGGAAAAACCAGGCCAGGTTCGCGCAAAGGACGGCCAGAAGCAGAGAGCCACTCAGCCACAGCCACCCTTCGCCCCATTCCATAGTCAACTCCGGCACGCGCTTACCTTACCTCCAGAGGCACAGTCAGTGTGACCCGTGTTCCCTCACCCAGTGCTGAGGCTATGGTTAGTTTTCCGCTGACCAACTCGGCCCGCTCGTGCATATTGATCATACCCAGGCTACCACGCTTGTCATAGCTCACCTGCACTGCGTCCACATCGAACCCACAGCCGTCGTCCTCTACCTCGGCGACAAATAGACTGTCTTGAATGTTGAGTCGCACCCAGATATTTTTGGCACTGGCGTGCTTGCGGGCGTTGCCGATCGCTTCATCGAGGATGTAGAAGATCACTCCCTGGACGTTCATCTCCAGCATTTGGTCTACCTTTGGTACTGCTTCCATGTGAATCGGCGTGGCGTCCATTTCGGCCAATTTGTTGATGTACTGCTCCAACGCTGCTAGCAGCCCCTGTGTTTCGAGGATGAGCGGCCGGAGTGTGAAGAGCATATGACGGATTTCCTTCGTCGTGCGGCGTGCCAGTTCCTCGACCCGCGCCAGTTCCTCGGCTGTCTGTTGGGGGTTTTTTTCCAACAACATCCGTGCGTAGTTCAGCCGCATCGCGATGGCTGCAATACTCTGTGTGGGTCCGTCGTGTAGGTCGCGGGACAGTTTCCTGCGGGCGTCCTCCTCTACCGCTACGATGCGCTCCTTCTCCTCTGTCAGGCTCTGATAGAGTTGGGCATTCTGAAGCGCGACGATGGCCTGGTTACAAATAGCGATGAGCAAGTCCTTATGGTCTTCTGTGTAGGTATCGGGCTGGGGGCTGCCGAAAATCACTGCCCCGAAGTTCTCGAAGCCGGCCCGCAGCGGCATGATGATCGCCTGCTGACAACTGTGCATCATGATAAGCTGGCCTAGCTCTGGATCTTCTGATGGATTGTCGGTGACCGTGGCCTCTGCTGTCGCCAACGCCCGTGCCAGGACACCGCCCTTGCCCTGGAACACGACGTTCTGGTCGCGTGGAGGTAGGTGCCGCGAGGCCACCATGCGCAGGTCGTTGTGACTGAAGAGTATCACCATGCTCACGTGGGCCGAGTCTGGTTGGCCCAACTCTCGCATACCGGCCTCGCCCACCTCAAGTACCGTGTCCAGTACTTTGTTGTAGTTCAGTGTCGCGCTGAGCGTGCTTGCCAACTCGAAAATTACCCGTGAATGTTCGTGGGCGACGCGCAGCTTTCGTAGCGCAGCCTCCTCTTCGAGTCGACGTGCGTGTGCGACTTTCTGCTTCATTCGCCTTCCCACAAGGCTACTTATCAAGGCTGCTAGCAGGAGAACCAGGGAACGGACTATGAATGGAAGCAAGTCTAACCACGATGTGGGTGGTGCTCTGAAGTAGCGCGCGAAGCCACAGATTGCCGCGATGACAACAGCAGTCAACGGGCTGATTGCCCAGGGAAAGCACAGTGCTGCTGTGAAGATGGGGAAGAGCGCGAAGAACAGCAATGGGCTTGTCAGGCCGCCCGACGTCATCACGAAGCCGATGGTAAGGACTGTGTCGATCAGCAATGTCATCACCGGCATAATAGCCCGCTTGAGGGTACGGTAAGGTGGCAACAGCGTCACGACGAGGTTATATAGAGTCGCGATGGCTAACAGGATAACTTGGGAAGGAAGATACGAGAGATCCAGGAAACCGCCAAGAGCGCCTATGATGTTGACGAGAGCCACGCTTACCAGGAGCCACCAGCGCAGGTTGCTGATCATCCAGTCTACTTGGGAACGTTCGTTGGCACTCTCAAGTATAGGCATGAGGGGGCTTACCGCTGCGTACTAAAGAGACCACAGGCAGTAGGGGATGGATATCTGCGTTCTCGACCTAGCACAATGGGCGCGAAGGGACTCGAACCCCTGACCTCTACAATGTGAGTGTAGCGCTCTGACCAACTGAGCTACGCGCCCCAGATAGTGAAGATTATAGCACTGAATTCTTCAAACTGCAAGTCTTGACAGTTATTTGTCTTCGTGGTATCATCGTATCCAAACTTAATACCCCGGCGATATTCTTATCCAGAGAGGTGGAGGGACCGGCCCTGCGAAGCCTCGGCAACCAGACTGGAAACTGGTTGCTGGAAATTCAGAACGGGTAGGGAGCAAGTGCCTGCCCGAAGATGATGCCAGCGACGAGTCATGGTGCCAATTCCGGCAGAATGGTGTTTCTGGAAGATAAGAGATGGTTACGTCATTTGTACCCCCTTTTGTCCTCCAGAAGGGGGTTCTGTGTTGTCAGTGCCAGCCCAGACCGGGGAGAAACTCAGGAGGAAGTATCAATGACGAAGCGCAACATTGTGGTAGTTGAGGCCACCGGGCAATTCATCGAGGATGTTCCAGTTGAGATCGTCGAGCGTAAAGGCATCGGTCATCCCGATAGCCTGTGCGATGGTATCGCTGAGCGCATCTCGGTTGAGTACTCCCGCTGGTGTCAGGAGAATCTGGGCGTGCTTCTGCACCACAACTTCGACAAGGTGCAGTTGGTGGCCGGAGAGGTCGAAGTTGGCTACGGCGGTGGGTATATGCTCAAGCCCATCCATATCCAGATCGCTGGGCGTGGCACCCCTGCTTTCCAGGGCCGGAAGGTGCCCATGGATGATATTGCCATCCGGGCCGCCAAGCAGCACGTGCGTGAGACGATGCGCTATCTGGAACCCGACAGGCACATGGTGGTTGATAGTTATGCCGGCCGGGGGGCCGAGGAACTGCAGTATGTGGTAGATCACGTGACGGCTAATGATACCAGTTTTGGAGTCAGCCACTGGCCCCGCTCCGGGCTGGAGTATTGTGTATACGAGACTGCCCAGTACATCAACTACAGGCTGATTGACGAGTTCCCGGTGGGAGAGGATATCAAGGTGATGGGCATGCGTCGCAACAGTGAACTGACACTGACAGTCGCATCGCCTTTCATCGCCACGCGCATCGGAGACGCGGCCGAATACCTGGAGGTCAAGCAGGCTGCTGAAGCAGCGATTCAGGAATATGCCTCTCAACTGGATCACCGGAAGGTTACGGTGATGGTCAACACGGCCGACGACGTTGCTAACGATGCGGTCTATCTGACACTAACTGGCACGTCGGCCGAGATGGGTGACGATGGAGCGGTCGGCCGCGGCAATCGGGTCAACGGAGTCATTGCTCCCTTCCGCTCCGCCAGTCTGGAGGCGGCCTGCGGCAAGAACCCAATCTCCCACGTGGGTAAGATCTACAACGTACTGGCACTGCTGACGGCGCAGGACATCGTCGTGCGGGTACCGGCTGTCCGAGAGACCACTGTTTACATCCTCTCGCAGATTGGCGCGCCGTTGGATCAGCCATTGGTAGCCACCGCGCTGGTGCGCCCGACCGATGGCTCTCTCACTCCCGACATTCGGGCCGACGTGCGGAGCGTGCTCGACGAGAGCATGGCCAACGTGGGCGACGTGTGTGCGCGTGTCCTGGACCGCGAACTGACGCTGTTCTAGTTGGTCTGTTAGGTATATGAGCCGGCGGACTTCGTCACGCATCTGGGCTGTTCTGGGCGTCGGTGTCGCAGCGATAGTTGGGTTAGGGCTACTACTGGCGTTACTGGGGCGCGGGACGGGCCTACTCGTCCCGATGGTTACCCCGATGACCTCAACTCCACCCAACGACCCGGTCGTGGTCAGTGTAGTTCTCAACCAAGACACCCGCTCTATCAGACACTCCTTATGGCTGGAGGCGGTCTTGCTCGACCAGGTGATGAGCGGGTTGGCTGGGCAGCCGGCTCCCACACCCGATGAGACTCTCCAACGTCTGATCAATGAAGAGTTGGTGCTAAATGGCTTCCCACTCGAGCAGGAACCGACCGCGGAACAGGTCGAGGCGCGGGTCGCCGCGATGGAACAGACCTGGGGAGTGGATGACGCCGCTGTAGTGATGGCGTTGGAGAAAGCAGGGCTTACCCGCGCAGCATTCGAGCGAATGGTCGGGCGACTGTTGGCAGTGCAGGCGGGCCTGGAGGTGCTGCAAAGTCAGGGCTACGACACCACAGCCTGGCTGGAGAAGCAGCGGGCCAGCGCGGAAATCCTGCTTAGTGAGGAATTCGAGGACGCGGTAGCACAGGTGCTCCCTACTGCTCAGTCGCCAATCCCAACGCCGTTTTTGTCGCCCATCCCCACTCCTGCTACCGAGACGCCTCTTCCTACCCCGGCCGTCGCGATTCCCGAGGTGGCCCCTGATTTCACGCTCGAGCGGGCTGGGGGCGACACATTCACACTGACAAAGCAATTGGCCCTGGGGCCAGTGGTGCTGGTCTTCTTCCAGAGATGCGGCTGAGGACCTGACCGAACGCAACTCGTGGAGTTGCAGAGGCAATATGAAGCGTTCAAGGAAGCCGGAGTGGAAGTGATCGCGCTGGCGGTCGTCCCTGTTGCATCGGTGGATGAAACGCGGCAGAGCATAGGGATTGCCTATCCCCTGCTGGCTGACCCTGCGCATCGGGTTGCCGAATCCTATGGCGTGTATAACTTGCTGGGCGATGGCTGTGCCGCACCGTCCGTGTTTATCATTGAGATGGATGGGCGCATCCTGTGGAGCCACATCGGCCAGCATCCCGGCGACCGGCCCGGCGTCCAGACGATACTGGAGCGACTGCCATAGCACTGCTACCCTTGCGAAGGTTGCTGATAGCCTTCGCAAGGGTTCTCGTATGATGGGCACAGAAAGGACTGCCGCCGCCTACGACCGCATCGCCCCGCGCTACGTGGCAAGGGCGACCTACCCGCTGGAGCAGGAACTGGCGTGTTTCAGGCACATGGTGCCGAACCGTGGGTTGGTGCTCGACGTGGGATGTGGGCCAGGACAGTACACCCGGGCACTGGAGGCACGGGGACTGTGTGTCGTGGGCCTCGATCTCTCGCTGGGCATGCTGCGCCAGGCCCAGGCGGCCGGAACGCCCCGGCTGGTGCGCGCCGACATGTGCCGCCTCCCCATCGCCGATGAGTGCGCCGATGGCTGCTTCGTCTGCGCCTCGCTGCTGCACCTGCCCCGAGGCCAGGCCCCCCAGGCGCTTTTGGAGTTTCGTCGTGTACTGCGGCCTGGCGGCGCGCTCTACATTGGCCTGAAAGAGGGGGAAGGGGAGGAATGGGTGACCGACCGGGAAGGCCACGAGCGTTTCTTCGTCTACTACCGGCTGGGGGAGGCCGACCGGCTGATCCAGGCTGTGGGTTTCGAGATCGTGGATGGCTGGACCAGCCCGCCAGGCGAGGGTCAGCGGCACAACTGGTTGAACCGGTTTGCAGTGGCGCGGCCACGGACGCAACGCGCACGGGCCACCTGCTGGTAAGAAGCGCACCATGTGGCCCCATAGCGTGTTGTAGCAATAGGGAGACAAGACAGGACAATGGATCCAGGAGTCATCGCGGTCATCGGGCTGTGTGTGTTTCTGGCGCTGTGGTACGGCGGAGGATACCTGTATAACCGCCGCCGTGGGCAGCGTCTTTTTCGTTGGTTGGAGACAGGACTGGACGTGCTGGGCGGCGAGAGGGAGTCTGGCTGGATTGGCTCTCCTGCCTCCGGCGCTCGCATCAGCGTCATCCACGCCGCTTCACCTTTCCGGCGGCTGGAGATCACGCTGCTGCTGGAGAACCGCGAGATTCTGCCACTGTGGCTGCTCGACCGCTTGCGCGGAAAGTGGGATTGGCTTATAATTAAAAGTACGCTACGTTCGCCGCACCGGAGCGAGGTAGAAGTGAGCTCGACCAGGAGCGGCGCCCTGAGCCTGTCGAAGGGGAAGACCGCCCGTCGCCAGGAGCAGACCTGGACACGGCAAGAGGGGTCGCATGGTCTGATCATAGCATATCGGGGCTCAGGCGCACAGCAGAAGGTAGCAATATTGGAACCCTGGCTGGAGACTTACGGCGCACACCTGCACCGCCCACCTGTTCGTCTGAGTACTGGAAACCAGGTTTTTTGGAGAAACCTGGTTTCTAAATCTACCCAAGGTCCATATCCATGCACCCTTCCCTGCTAATACTACTGGTCGGCCTGCTTTACATCCTCGGCTTCGGCGCTCTCTCCTTTATGCGCCGGCAGGGGCTGTCCATCCGCTTCGCCGTTGAAGGGCTGATCGTCACCGCTGTTGGCGCTGCGCTTGCCTTTGCCTCCGTGCCAATCCATCCCATCCTTTTCCTCCTCGTTCTCTACCTGGTCACCATGCGCGTGCGGCTGCTGGTTGACCTGGGCAACTGGCTTACTTCCAGAAAGCAGCATGATCGTGCGCTTGGCCTCTACCAGTTCGCCCTACGCCTGGGACCCGACGAGGTCGGCCGCCAAATCGCGCTGATCAATCGCGGAGTGACCCAGTTGCGTTTGCAGGAGCCGGAGATGGCACGTCTCACGCTGGAGGAGGCCTTGACCGACGAGCAGGCACGGCCAGGTGCCAAGTATCTGGCCGCTGGCTACTACAACCTGGGGCTGGCCTGCCGTCGCACGGGCCGCGAGGCCGAGGCGATTCGCCACTTCAACGAGGCGATTGACGCGCTGCCCACTTCAATCTACGCCCACGCGGCCAGGCAAGCATTGAAGGAACGTAAGATGTCGGAAGCCCCCGACCTCGGCTGAGTTGCGTTTGAGATTGAGCGTGTTACAATAGATGTAACAAGGGCGAGAAGTCTGATTTCAAGAAACGAGGTGGAGGATGAATAGAGTATTGACAACCATTCCCGCGCACTTCGATGGCACCCAGATTCAACTGGACGTGGCGGTAGAACTCAAACCCGACGCTCGCCTACTGGTCACCATTCTCGATGAGGAGATATCCAACGAAGCACTGGTATGGAGTGCAATGAAGGCATCGGAAGCCGCATTCGCCCGCGCGTGGGATAACGAAGAGGATGCCGTCTATGACCATCTATAAGCAGGGCGATGTGCTCCTCGTGCCTTTTCCCTTCACCGATCAGAGTGGAAGCAAGCAGCGTCCGGCTGTGGTCGTGAGCAGTGAGGCATACAACCAGACTCATTCTGACGTGATTCTCGCCCCAATCACGAGCCAGATCAAGCACGTTTCTGACGAAGTAAGACTGATGGACTGGCAGGTCGCCGGGCTGTTGAAACCCAGCGTCGTCAAGCCGATTCTATCGTCCTTCGACACCCGCGTGGCACGGCGCAGGCTGGGAGCGCTCTCTGATTCCGATCGCACGCAAGTACGTGCTTTGTTCGCTCGAATTCTCGACTTACCATAGGCCCTTGCTCGTGTGTAAGCGTTCACCCCTTCGCCCTGGCGGGGAAAATCAACTTGGACAATTGACGCACTCCCCAATTCAATCTACGCCCACGCGGTCAGGCAGGCACTTAAAAAACACCAGTCCGAGAAACCGTAGCAGCGCCGTCATCGTATGATGCCGCGCTACAAGATCATTGCCAAGCCGGTCGCTGGTTGTGGAGCCGGCAACCGGGCTATTCCCCAGGTCGAGCGCAGCCTGAGCGGGTAGGGCCTGGATTGTGATGTCATGCGCACCAAGCGTCCCCGGCACGCTGCCGACCTGGCCCAGGAGGCCGTTGCTATGCGCGTAATCGAATCTGGAATCGGTGAACTGATCCAGCCTCCCGACCTGGATGGCTTCCGCGAGTGGAACCGAGAGAAGAAATCGCGGGCGCTGGTGGACAAGGTGATGACGGAGGCGGAGGCTGTCTCCCGCTTCGTCTACGACGGCTGCTACATCGGCACCGAACTCTACGGCACCGTGCGTTGTCCCATGACGCTGGTGCGGGAGGTGGTCCGGCAAGGCAAGAAGTACCTGCGGGTGGCCGGCCAGGGAGTGACCGAACTTGACCTCTGGCTGGGAGCCGGACTGGTCAAGACCCTGGACATCACCTACATTGGCCTGGAGGTCTTCGGTGTTTCCAACGCCCTGCGGCGGGCGGTGGAGAGTGGGCAGGTCGAAAAGGTCGTCGAGTGGTCCAACGGCGGCATCACCTGGCGCTTCAAGGCCGCCTCTATGGGCGTCCCCTTCATTCCTGTCCGGGCGATGCTAGGCACCGACACCCTCAAATACAGCGCCGCCAAGGTGGTCGAGTGTCCCTTCACCGGCATAAAGGTCTGCCTGATCCCAGCGCTGATTCTCGACGTAGGGTTAATCCACGTCCACCGCGCCGACAAGTACGGCAACGCCCAGATTGACGGCATCTCTGGCTTTGCCTTCGAGATGTCGCGGGCCTGCAAGCGGCTCATCATCAGCGCCGAGGAGATCGTTGATACCGAGGAGATACGTCGCTATCCCGACCGCACCATCATCCCCTACTACCTGGTGGATGGGGTGGTGCACGCTCCCTACGGCTCCCATCCTGGCGAGATGGTCTACTGCTACGCGCGGGACGAGAGACAACTGCGGGAGTGGGTCGAGGCCTCGAAGACGGAGGAGGGAACGCAGGTCTACCTGGACAAATACATCCACAGTCTGGTGAACCACCAGGAGTATCTGGAACTGGTAGGCCAGGAGCGACTGGAGCGGCTGCGAGCCGAAGAGGAGGGACTGCGATGAGCGAGCCGGTACGTCTACAGTATAACTCCACAGAACTCCTGATCTGTGTCGCGGCGCGCCAGATGCCCGACAGCGTCACCGCCTTCATCGGCACCGGCATTCCTATGCTGGCCGCCAGCCTGGCGCAGAAAATGCACGCGCCCAACATTGTCACCATCTTCGAGTTTGGAGGGACGGGAGCGCAGTTGGTGCGGTTGCCCCGGGCGGTGGGGGAGAGCCGCACCTTCTACCGGGGAGTGGCTGCCTCCGGCATCTGCGACATCATGGAGACAGCCACGCGCGGTTTCATTGATTTCGGCTTCCTGGGCGGGGCGCAGATTGATCCCTACGGCAACCTGAACTCAACCATCATCGGCCCCCGGCATCACCCGCCTAAAGTGCGCCTCCCTGGTTCTGGCGGGGCCAACGACGTGGGATCCCTCTGCTGGCGCAACATCATCATCATGCGACACGACAAGCGCCGCTTCGTGCCGCAGGTGGACTTCGTCACCACGCCGGGCTACCTGACCGGCCCTGGCGCTCGCGAAGAAGCCGGTCTCCCGCCCGACACCGGTCCCTACCGCGTGGTGAGCACGTTGGCGCTCCTGGACTTCGAGCCGGAGACGAAGTGTATGCGACTCCTGTCCACTCACCCTGGCGTGACCGTAGAACAGGTGGTCGAGAATACTGGCTTTGAGTTAATCGTTCCCGGCGAGGCGGGTCAGAATGAGCCGCCGACGGCGGGTGAGTTGCAGATCTTGCGAGAAGAGATTGACCCGGAAGGATTCTATATCTGATGCCAAAATACAGAATTATCGTCAATCCGGTCGCTGGCAGGGGAACCGGTGAGGAATCCATCCCCTGTATCAAGCGCATGTTGAGCACGTACAACCTGGATTTCGACCTGGTGCGCACCGAACGTCCTTGGCACGCCGCCGAGCTGGCCCAGGAGGCCGCCACCGCCGGGTACGACGTCGTGGTCGCGGTGGGCGGCGACGGCACCGCCAACGAGGTACTCAACGGCCTTATGCGGGCCAAGACAACCCCCATCCCCGGCCCTTCCCCCTACGAGGGGGAAGGGAGAAAGACATGCGCGATGGGTGTGCTGTGCGTCGGTCGGGGCAACGATTTTGCCTACGGCGTGGGCATCCCTCTCGACCTGGAAGTGGGCTGCCGGGCGCTGGCCCAGGCCCACCGGCGCACGATTGATGTCGGGCAGGTCGTCGGCGGCCTCTACCCAGAAGGCCGCTATTTCGGCAACGGCGTCGGCATCGGCTTCGACGCCGTCGTCGGTTTCGAAGCGGTCAAAATGACCCGGCTGACCGGTTTTCCATCCTATATCGTCGCCGTGCTCAAGACCGTCTTTCTGTACTATAAGGCCCCGCTTGCCAGGATCGAGTACGACGAACAGACAATCACACAGCCTTCGCTAATGATCTCGATCATGAACGGGCGGCGTATGGGTGGCGGATTCTATATGGCTCCGGAGGGCGAGCCCGACGATGGCCTGTTCGACCTGTGCATCGCCCGCGAGGTGAGCCGCGCCCGCATCTTCGGCCTCATCCCCCACTTTATGCGCGGCACGCAGGCCACCCAGGAGCCTATCAAGACAGAGCAGGCGCGTCGCGTCGTCGTTACCGCCGTCGAAGGCGTGCTGCCCGCCCACGCCGACGGAGAGACGCTGTGCATCGAAGGACAACGGCTGGAGATAGAACTACTGCCGCGCCAGATCGAGATTATCTGCCCGCCACCGGAGGATATCGAATGACGCCCACCTACCGGATAGTGACCTCGTCGATCAAGGGCTTGATACGCATCCTTTGCCGCGTGGACGATGCCCAGTTGGCACAGGTGCCAGAGCGAGGACCGCTCATCATCATCGTCAACCACGTCAATTTCCTCGAAGCGCCCGTCTTGTACACACACCTGCAGCCGCGCCCGGTGACCGGCTTTGTGAAGGCCGAGAACCTGGATAATCCCATCCTGGGACCGTTGTTGTTCACTCTGTGGGGGGGCATCCCGATACAGCGAGGCGAGGCCGATATGACCGCTTTCCGCCTGGCGCTGCAAGCGCTGGAAGATGGTCAAATCCTGGCTATGGCCCCTGAGGGCACCCGCAGTGGCCACGGGCGCTTACAGCAGGGTTACCCCGGCGTCGTGTTCCTGGCATTGCGCAGCGGCGCGCCTGTGTTGCCCCTGGTCTACCACGGCGGAGAACTCTTCTGGAGCAATCTGTCCCGTCTGCGCCGCACCGACTTCCACATCGTCGTCGGCCAGCCGTTTTACCTGGATGCTGGCGGGGTCAAGGTGACCCGCCAGGTGCGCCGGCGGATGACCGACGAGATCATGTACCAGATGGCGGCGTTGTTGCCTCTGGTCTATCGGGGTGTTTACTCCGATCTGGCGGCGGCCACCGAAACGCACCTCCGCTTTCCCCTCGGCGCAGAAAGCAACTTCCGTCACGTACAGGACTGACGAACACCGCAAGACCTGGCAGGTTTTCCGAAACCTGTCAGGTCTGAATCCCACTGGCAGGATCAGGGAGGGGGTCCCTCTGGTATCCTTTCCAACAGCCGCCATCCGTCCTCTTCCCACAGCAAAAACCACGTCACAGGGATGTGTTCCTCTACGCCATCCTCGTGTTCGCAGACAGTCTCTACGGATCGCCAGCCCGGTAGAACACAGCACATTCTTTGTCCGGTGTTTCTTCGCCGTCAACAACTTCCTGGATAGTGACTTTCTGCCATTCTTCTGAGACAATCTCCCTCAGGCAGAGCTCGCATAGGTTGGACCTTTGTGCAGGAGTTGGCGTGGAGTTTTCACCGCAGGCAAGGGAGAGAACTGGCAACATCAGCAGAGCAAAAGCTACACGACCTCGCGCCCGCCGCATTGACTATCCCTCCTCTCGCTGTAATATGGAGTTGTTATGTTAATGTATCACACCTTTCGCAATTGCGCAAGCAGAAACTCCATCGGTGATCATCCAACGGCGTCTCGTTGCAGTAGAGATGTGGATAATCACCAGGTGGTGGATGCTTGACAAATCGTGCGCTTTCCTATATAGTAACCATACGTCCACCGTATCCCGCGGTGAGCGTGGAGGAGTAACCGTACCCCAATGCAGCGTTGGCGGCTGATTCTTGTTGTCGTTTTTTGGGCAGCGATAATAGTTCTTGTGTCCCTCTATCCTGCTCTCGCGCAGAGCGGGAGTCCTGACGAACCTGCCCTCTCCCCCTATTGGGACTCTGACGTCAGCCGCTGGGAGCCTATCATTCTCCAGGAGGCCCACAGGCGAAGCCTGGCCCCGGACCTCATCGCCGCCGTGATCTGGAAGGAATCCCTGGGCCGTCCGACCGCGCGTGGCCCGGCCGGGGCTGTTGGACTGATGATGCTCATGCCGTTCTCCTGGCGACCCAGCGTCGGGGAATTGCATAATCCATGGACGAACCTGTTCTGGGGAGCCCGGGTGCTGGCCACAGTCATTTGCGATGGAGACGGCGATCTATACTACGCCCTGGCTGCCTATAATGGCTCGTGGGAGAAGGTTCACCAGAGTTCCACGCGCCGCTATGCGGCCTCTGTGCTGGATTACTACGCCCGCGCCGTCGCTGTGCAGCACGGGTTGCCCGCCGACGGTGAGTGGATCGCCATCTTTGCCATTGAGGGAACACCTGGCCCCAACACCATCACTGTGATCGGGCCGCACCGCTCGCTGCTTCGCTACACTCAACGGCCCTGGGCCCAGGATGATATTCCCTCTGTGCCGGTCGGTGTCCCGCCCCATGCCATCGTTGCTACCTTTGTGGACGACCAGGGCGTGGAGTGTCGGGTGAATATGTGGCTGGTTGCAGAAGATGGCTCTCCCCTGATGTCCCCTGCAATGCAGACTGTCTTTCCCCCCCCACCTGCTGGCTATGGAGGAAGTGGACAGTACACATCCACCCCCACCGCAACTCCTGACGCCATACCGACCCAGCGCGCAGTTCCGGCGGACGCACCCACACCAACGCCCACAATCGCCGCCGTCGTGTTGGCCGGTGGCGCCGACCTGCGTGCGGGTGCTGACACCTGGTGGTACCCACGTCAAACCCTGCCTGCCGGGACGAATCTGGAGTTGATCGGGTATGACCCGAACTTCCCAGGCTGGGTGTACGTTCGCACTGCGGATGGAACGTCAACCGGCTGGGTCCAGACCGCAGATCTGAAGGTCAGCATTGAATTGAGCAGTCTGCCCAGAGTTACTCCTATCCCCACGTTGACATCCGCGCCACGTATGCCGCTAACGCCAACCGTCACGTTGACGCCCACGCCGCGTATGCCGCTGACACCAACTGTCACGTTGACGCCCACGCCACGTATGCCGCTAACGCCGACTGTCACGTTGACGCCTACGCCACGTATGCCGCTGACACCAACTGTCACGTTGACGCCTACGCCGCCCACACCCCCGCTAACTCCAACTCTATCCGCTGAGTGTGAGGGCGGCCCACTTCGGCTCAATGCCTGGGATTTGGGCCATGTCACCACCTCGACTGGTTGGACAGTTACGATCTATGTCAAGGGGTATGGGGGGGACTGCTCGTACACGTATGCCTGGGATGGAGAGGTCAAGGGCGAGCCAACGTCCGGGCCTATGACTTTCGATGTCAGCAGCACAATCTATGGTGCTGTTATCGTGGGTACAGCGTCGGTGACTTCCGCTGGCGAGACAGTCAGCGTAGGATTGCTCATAAGACCGGACGACGGTTGAAAGCCGATCGCTGGCCTGCTGATCGAGCGAGACGGCGCGCGTATCTTCCACGCCCCCGATTTCTACCGCGCCGATCCGGCCCTGGTGCGCCCTCTGGACCTGCTGATCCTCGATGGTTCCTTCCTCACCCGCGAGCAGATGGAGGCCCGCTGTACGCCTCTGCTGGAGGAAGGCCAGGGTCGCCACCTGCCCATCGTCAAGGGAGTCCAGTGGGCCAGGTTGGCCGGCGCCCGGCAGGTCATCTTTACTCACATCGGTCACCTGAAGCGCACACCTGAGGCAGTGCTTGTCCTGCTGCCCGATGACGGATTCTCGTTGGCGCACGATGGTCTGACAGTCGCGTTGTGACTTTACGTCGGTGGTGCTCTGGTGTACAATAGCGCGAGAACACTGTCCAACGGAGGTCTCAAGATGAGTACACAGTATATCATCGCCCACGATGTGGGCACGAGCGGCAACAAGGCGGTGCTGGTGGATACGGAGGGAGACATCCGCGCCAGTGCCTTCCAGCCTTACCCAGTCCATTATCCCCGTCCCGACTGGGCCGAGCAGGAGCCGGAGGACTGGTGGAACGCGATCGTCGCCACCACGCGCCGCGTGTTGGCCCAGTCAGGCGTCCCGCCCCAGGACGTGCTGGCAATGGTTTATACCACTCAGATGCTGGGCATCGTCCCGATGGGCAGGGTAGGGGCAGGGCTTGTACCCGCCCACGAACCCCTGCGTCCGGCCATCATCTGGTTGGACGGGCGTGCACCTGGGCAGGCAGAACGGATTATGCGCAAGTTCCTGGGGCGGCGAGTCTTCGCCGCCGTCGCTGGCGCGGAACTTTCTGGCAAGGACGGCCTGCCCAAGTTACTCTGGCTCAAGGAGAACGAGCCGGAGGTTTACAATGGGATGACCTGCTTCCTCGACGTCAACGGTTACCTCACCTACCGGGCCACCGGCCGGATGGTCTTCGAGTGGTCGTGCGCGTCCGCTTTCGGGTTTGACCTGAAGAAGAAGGACTGGCTGCAGGGAATCATCCGCTACATTGGGCTAGACCTGGACAAGTTCCCTCCGCTGGTGCGCTCGATTGACCAGGTGGGGGGACTGACGGCGGTGGCGGCACGGGAGTGTGGCCTGCTTGAGGGAACCCCCGTCTTCGGCGGCAGCGGGGACGCCCAGTCGGCGGCGGTCGGTTCTGGTGCGGTCGGTGAAGGAGAGGGCCACATCTACCTGGGTACCTCTGGCTGGGTGGGCGTCGTCACCGAAAAAACTCCCACCGGCCGCCACGGCGTCGCCTCCATCCAGTCCGCCGACCCCGACAAGGCGCTCCTGTTCGCCGAGATGGAGACAGCAGGAGCGTGCCTCAAGTGGATCGCTGATGAGTTCTACCGCCACGAGCAGGCCGACCCCACCATCTCTAACGTCTACACGCTGATGGACCAGGACGTAGAGGCCATCCCCCCCGGCTCCGAATACCTGGTCTTCACCCCGTGGATGTACGGAGAGCGGGCGCCCGTCGCCGACACGTGGGTGCGGTCCACTTTCTTCAACCTCAGCGCTGACCACACCCGCGAGCACCTGCTGCGGGCAGTCTACGAGGGAGTGGCCTATAACCTGCGCTGGATCGTCGAGATCGTGGAGCATACCTTCGGCTTCCCGATGCCGGTACTGCGAGTGATCGGCGGGGGAGCGCGAGGTGCACCGTGGATGCAGATCGTCGCCGACGTGACCGGGCGACGGGTGGAGACCGTGGCCAACCCACAGGAGGCGGGGGCGGTAGGCGCTGCCCTCACCGCCGCCGTCGGGCTGGGGTTGTACTCCGGCTTCGAGGCGCTCAAGAAGGTCGTCCACGTGGAGCGGGAGTTCGAGCCCCAGGCGGGCAATGCCAAGGTGTACGACGTCCTCTATGGGGCCTACCGGCGCATCTACGACTCCCTGCGCGGTCTGTACCGGGAGGTGAACGAGGTGCGGTTTCGAGAGTTCCAGGAGTGAGGTAGGGCCAATGCCTCCTTCTATTCAAGAATCTCTGCGCCTATGCGTCTCTGCGTTAAAAATCGCCCTTCATTCAGGGGCGGGAGAAAGGGAGTATCGGCCTTGACCGCTTTGCTCAAACTGACCTTCGTCTTCGTTGGAATTGTGCTGTTGCTGAACCGTAAGTGGAATCTGGGACCATTGCTCCTGCTCGCCTCCGTGACAGTTGGTCTCCTCTTCGCCCACCCGCTCCCAGAGATCGGGCGCGACGTCCTCCTGGCCACTGTTGACCCGTTGACCCTGCGGCTGTCGCTGGCTATTGTGTTGATCATGATCCTGGCGGAACTGCTGCGCCAGACCACTGGACTGCAGGGGATGGTCGAATCGCTCCAGGCGCTGATTCCCAACGGGCGCATCGTCATCGCGGCGCTCCCGGCTCTGGTGGGGCTCCTGCCGATGGTTGGCGGGGCCATGTTCTCGGCGCCGATGGTGGACGAGGTGGGCGACCGGATGGGAGTGAATGGGGAACGCAAGACCTTCGTTAACTACTGGTTCCGTCACATCTGGGAACCGGTTTTCCCGCTCTATCCCTCTATGATGCTCGCAGCGGCGCTGATGGGCCTGACGACGACCCAATTGGCAGGGGCGACGTGGCCACTGACAGTGGCAGCAGTCGTAGGAGGCCTGCTCTTTGGTCTGCTGGGGTTGCCCCGGCAAAGCAGCGGCGATGCACCTCCGATCCCCCGCGCGCAAAGCCTGTGGGTCTTAGCGACGAGTGTCTGGCCCATCGCGCTCGTCATCATCCTCTCGCTGACCCTCCCTGTTGACGAGCGGCTCACCCTGATCCTCAGCCTGCTGGTGACCATCACACTGATGATGACGGTCAAGCGCGTCCCGCTGCGCGACCTGGGGACGATACTTCGTGAGCGCGTCCCCTGGAACTCGGTAGCGGTCATCTTCGGCGCACTGATCTTCCGGCGCGTGCTGGATAGCAGTGGCGCTATCATCGCTACTTCAGACGCTTTGACCGCCCTGCACGTCCCGCTAGAGATGGTTGCCTTTGGGGCGCCTTTCGTCGCTGGCCTGCTGACCGGCCTGATAGGGGCGGCCTTCAGCATCGGCTTCCCGGTGATATTGCCGCTGGTGGTCGTGGATGGGGGAGTCGTCGCGCCGGGGTGGGCGGCCTGGCTAGTGGCAGGGGGTTTCTTGGGAGCGATGTTCTCCCCTGTTCACCTCTGCCTATCGCTGACCCGTGTCTACTTCAAGGCTGAGTGGGGGCCGGTCTACCGCCTCATCGCGCCGTCGGCGCTATTGGTGGTGGCGACGGGCATGGGGATATTGTTACTCTCCTAGATTCACATCACGAGAAGGGAGCCAGTCATGCCCGCCATTCCGCCCCTCCTGTTGAAAAAACTGTACGTCAAGCAGTCCCTTCATCTCGAGGGTGACGGCTTTGCCCTCGACCTCAACAATGTCATCGCCCCTGGTACCATCATCGCCTTCACCGGTCTCAATGTGGATGGTCAGGCGATGGGTCCCACGCAGGTCCACCCTCATCCCATCGGACAGTAGCCCGCGCTCGGTGATGGGAGTTTGACATCTTCCAGGTTCGCGGTAAACTGGTGACCGAGGAGATGCAGTGATGGTACAGTATCACGTTGTCCTAATACCGGCCGAGGAAGGAGGGCACACAGTGGTTGTGCCTGCTCTGCCTGGCTGTGTGTCAGAGGGGGACACTGAAGAAGATGCACTGGAGAATGTCAAGGATGCCATAGCAGGCTGGCTGACCGTCGCACGAAAACGCGGGCTGTACATCCCCGCGCCCGACCAGGTGAAACTGAGTGAAGTGGGAGTGCCAGGGAAAGAAACCGGGTTTTTTCTGAAAAACCCGGTTTCTCATCTGTCAAACCCCAGTCCCGTGTCCGTACCCTGGCACAACAAAGATCTGAAACGAGGAACGATGGCGGAGATCATCCGTCAGGCTGGCCTTACGCGGGAAGAGTTTCTGGACTTACTGTAGGTACCAGTGGCCGATCTCGGATTCGCCCAGCAGATAGAATGACGATGAGGCCGGACAACTCTCAACCCTCCCCCCGCTGGCCCTTCGCCATAGCGCTGCTGCTCGTCTTACTCGTCGCGGCGGCGCTGCGGCTGTACCGCCTGCCCGAACTGCCCCTCGGCCTCCACTACGACGAGGCAGCCAATGGCATCCTGGCCGGCGAGATTGCCCGCGGAGTCAAGACCCCCGTCTTTATCCCCTCCTACACCGGCAAAGAGGTGCTGTTTTTCTATTGGGCCGCACTGTGGATGAAACTGCTCGGCGCGACCCCGATGGCGCTGCGGCTGAGCGCGGCCCTGGTGGGGTTGGCGACCGTCGCGGCGACCGTCTGGGCAGTGCGCGAGTTGTTACACGGGCGGCGCGACGGGGGCTGGGTTTCGCTCCTCACCGGGGCCTTCCTCGCCACCTCTTTCTGGCACCTCATCCTCAGCCGCTACGGATTCCGCGCCGTGACCCAGCCGCTCATGCAGGCGCTGACCGTCGCAGCGCTTTGGCGGGGGCTGCGCCTGGGTAACCCTTCTCGCCCCAACCAGCCAACCAACCATCCATCTGCTCCCTGGCTCATCCTGGCTGGTTTTTTCTGTGGCCTGACCGCCTACACCTACCTGGCCGCCCGCGCTTTCCCCATCCCGCTGGCGGCGGCACTGCTGACCCTGCTCGTCGCCGACCGCCGCCATCGCCGCGCCCGTCTGGGCCAACTGGCCCTCTTCGTCGTCGCCGCCGCGCTGGTGTTAGCCCCGCTGGCCTACTACTGGCTGGCCCACCCTGGCACTTTCCTGACCCGCACGCAGCAGGTCGCCGCCGGCAGTTGGGCTGGAGCCTGGGCCGGGTTTCGCGCCTGCCTGGGCCTGTTCTTCCTCCGGGGCGATCCCTACATCCGCTTCAACCTCCCCGGCCGCCCCCTCTTCGACCCCATCACCGCCGTCCTGTTCCTCCTGGGCCTCCTCGCCCTCATCAAATCCCAAATCAAACCCCAACCCCCCAGCACCCGGCCCCCAGCACCCGATACCCAATACCCAATATCTAATACCCAATATCCAATATCCAATACCCAATACCCAATACCCAATACCCAGCATCCAGCATCCAGTCACCTGCATCTCGCCTCCCGCGTCTTCCTCCTTACCTCTCTCCCCATCATGTTGCTCCCCAGTGCTCTGGCCGTCGGCGACGTCACCCCTAGCAACCTGCGCGCCGCCGGCCTCCTGCCCTTCGTCTACCTCTTCCCCGCCCTGGGCCTATCAGTTCTCAAGTCTCAAATCTCAAATCTCAAATCTCAAATCCCGCGCCATCTGCCATTTGCCCCCCGTCCTCCGTCCTCCGTCCTCCGTCATTCTCTACCCTCCATTCTCCATTCTACATTCTTCCTTCTCCTCCTCGCTACTTTGGCCTTCGCCGCCCCCCCCGCCTACTTCCGCGACTGGGCCTCCGCCGCCGCCCTCTACTACGCCGCCGATGGTGACCTGGCCGATGTCGCTGCCTACCTGAACCAGGCTGGCCCGGCCGACGCCACCCCCTACGTCGCCAGCATCCACTATCGCCACCCTACACTCGCCTTCCTGGCCGAGGATTATGGGACGATCCGCTGGCTCACCGGTGGGAGAACCGTCGTCTTTCCGGCGCAGGGAGAGGCGCTCTTGATCTTCCCCCGCTCCGCGTCGGAGCACCTGGCCTGGGTGCAGGCAGTGCTGCCGGATGGCTCCCTCGTCGCCGCCCCTCCCGGCCCCGACGGCGCGCCCGCTTTTCACGTCTACCGCGTCGGGCCTGCCCCCGACGGCTCGACGGAGACCGCCGAGGTTCCGGCTCCCACCCATCCACTGACCGCTGACCTGGCCCACGCTGTTCTTTTGCTCGGCTACGATGTGATCGGCGAGCCCACTTCCGGCAAACGCGCCGAGGTCGCCGTCTGGTTCCGCGTGCTGAACATCCCCGACCAGGGAGACTATGGCCCCATCGCCCGGCTCACCGACCCCTGGGGCTTCGTCTGGGGGGAGACCCAGCCCTTCCACTACCCCTCCGAGCAGTGGACGGCCGGCGAGTGGGTAGTGGACCACCTCTCGATCCCGGTCGCACCGGGCGCGCCTCCCGGCGACTACCTGGTCCGCTTCGGCCTCTACTCCGCGAGCGGTGACTCCCTGCTGCCCCTGCTCGACGACGCCGGCCGTTATGCCGGCACCACCGTCCAACTGCCCATCCTGCTGGCCCGCGCCGCAGGGCCTGCCCTGAGCGAAGTCGAAGAGCCTGCCCTGAGCGGAGCCGAAGGGTCGCCCGACCCCGACGATCTGGACATCCGCACCCGCCTGGACGCCCGCACCGGCGGGCTGACGCTGCTGGGGGCGAACCTGGACACGACCAGCGCTCGGCCCGGCGAGCGGCTCTACCTGACCCTCTTCTGGCGGGCTGACGAGGTTCCTCTGCCCGGCTACGACGTCCATCTCACGCTGGGTGATACGACCCTCTACGCGGGCGCTCCCGTCCACGGGACCTACCCCACCTCCGGCTGGACTGCTGGCGAGATTGTCGTGGACCGTTACGACCCGCGCCTGCCGCGTGACACACCGCCGGGCGACTACCCCTTGCGGCTCCGCCTGGGCGACAATTCGGCAGGTTCCGGGGAAAGCCAGCCGCTCGACCTGGGTCTCGTCACCGTGCAGGCTATAGACCGCGCCTTCGACCTCCCGCCCATCTCCCACCCGCTCACCGCCACCCTCGGCGACCAGGTCGAACTGCTCGGCTACGACCTATCGGCGGAAACCGTCGCGCCAGGAGATACGCTCACCCTCACCCTGTACTGGCGGGCGCTGGCCGAGATGGACGAGGACTACACCGTCTTCGTCCACCTCCTGACCCCTGATGGCTCGATGGCTGGCCAGCGGGACAACCAGCCGGTCGGTTCCAGTTACCCGACCAGCCTGTGGCTGGCTGGCGAGGTCGTCGCCGACGTATACGAGATCCCCGTCCGCGCCGGCGGAGCGCCGGGCGCGCACAACCTGGAGGTGGGGATGTACGTCGCCGAGACCGGCGCGCGCCTTCGTATCGGTAGTAGCGCCGACGATGCGGTCCTCCTCCAGACGGTCACCGTCACCGGCCCGTAGGCCTGGCACGGCGCGTCCGGTCAATCGTCAGTTGACCAATCCCGTGGTGCTCTGTCCCTCCTGCGGCCGGGTGATGCAGCGACGACCCATCCTCCGTTCCCAGGGGCGCTGCCCTCCTTGAGCAGTGCCGGTGAGAACATAACGGCTCTCGAGGACACAGGCGATGGCTCCAGGCGTCCTCAGTTCCGCCTGCCTGGTGACAGGCAAAACCATGCCGTCAGGCCGCTCATCCGGCTGCTCTTCGATCCCCCCAGGCACCGCTCTGAGGTGAGGACATTGACAACTTGCCAAACCCCACCTGTATGGGGCGAACTTGTCTCCATCTGCCCCTCGTATGCCCGCTTCCCCGCACAACCGTTTTGCCTTAAATTCCAAATACGAGTACAATACGTAGCACCCGGCTTAGTTCAACACGGATTATGTGGCGGCTACGCGCCACATGAATCCTTATCGTTAGGTGCAGTTCGCTCAGATCATCCAAAACAAAGGAGGCGTTGAGATGAGACTCAAACTTGCTTGTCTTGTCTGCACTATGGCAGCCGCTGTTGGTGTGGTGGGTTTGTTGCTGGCTATGCTATCTTCAGCAAGCGCGGGCCCTTTGACACCCTCAGCAAGCACCTGGACTGACGACTTTGACAGCTCAGCTCTCGACAGTCGGTGGTCGTGGATATACGAAGACCCCGCCCATTGGAGCCTGGCCGCACACCCCGGTTTCCTGCGCATCACCACACAACAAGAGAACAGAAACCTACTGGTTCAGAACGCGCCCGCCGGAGACTTTGAGATTCGGACGCGAGTGCTCTTCACGCCAACTGAGGATTTCCAGCAAGCTGGCTTGATAATCTACCAGGACGGTACCAACCAGTTGACACTGATCCGTGCCTATTGTGACTACTCTCCACCGACCTGTGTTGGCAACGGCATTTACTTCGACCACGTCGAAGGTGGGAGTCTTGTTGGCAGCAACTTCGCAATGACGACGACCGTCCAGGGGGAAGCTTACTTGAGGCTGATACGAAAAGGCAGTGTCTTTACTGGCTCTGTCAGCACCGATGGGATGAGTTGGACATTGGTAGGCACACACACGGCGGCATTCACAGCAACGAGAATTGGCTTGAGCGCTCGCAACTTCTCGAGTGCTACCGAGATTCCGGCTGACTTCGATTTCTTCCGGCTGGATGACAACTCGTATCGGGTACTCCTGCCCCTGGTGATCAGGAACTACTGAGAGTGTTCCGCGTCAAGAAGAGCACTGACGAAACACTGAGAGCAAAGCAGCGGGCGAACTGCGCCTAACATCCGCTGGTGTGTCCTGAAAGCTGTCGTCTGCTAACCGGTGTGAGTCCGGTCGTGGTAACTGCCAGGGGGCCACGTAGCAGGCAACCAGTGCTATTGGGTGACCGATGGTGCTGAAGCGTTGTAACCTCCTGAGAAAGGAGAGCAAAACCGCAGCCCGCAACATAAAGTGAATCCCTTCGACAAGCTCAGGACAGGCCTGCAGCGTCGAAAGGTTAGCCCCGGAAGGGGAACCAAGGAGAGCCGAGCTCGTCAGCGAGAGTGAAGGCCATGGAAGGCGTGAAGAACCTGGAAAGGCAGCGCCGAAGAACCCTTCGACAAGCTCACCGCCACGAGTACTCGCGGTGGCAGGGCAGGCTTCCCCGGCGTAGAGGGAACGGGATGTGGTGAAAGTAGACGGCGGAACAGGAGAGGTCTCACAGGGTCAGTGGCCCACAGCCACTGTAATCTCTGATATAAGCCGAAGAGGTGAAGTTCAGAGAAATGCTCTGGGAGAAGTCGGAGGGGTTCATAGTACTGTTGATAGC
>Ga0208279_1000125_pt1 | contig 70200 bp, 48 predicted proteins | sample AntAceMetag02UKM_FD_184766 | JGI IMG/M metagenome (GOLD analysis project Ga0208279, IMG submission 184766) | Saline lake microbial communities from Ace Lake, Antarctica - Antarctic Ace Lake Metagenome 02UKM (SPAdes) (version 2) | ecosystem: Environmental > Aquatic > Non-marine Saline and... | reverse complement strand
GAACGGCATCAGTTCGATCCGTTCGTCGAAGAACGTTGTGAGCCGTTCTATGCGACCGACCTCGGTCGTCCGAGTATTCCGCCGGGCGTGTATTTTCGCATGTTGCTGATCGGCTACTTTGAGGGCATCGGTTCTGAACGGGGTATTGCCTGGCGGTGCGCCGATTCGTTGGGATTGCGTGCCTTCCTCGGCTATGGGCTGAACCAGAAGACGCCGGACCATTCCAGTCTTTCGAAGATTCGCGGCCGCATCGATGTCGAGACGCATAGCGAGGTCTTTCAATGGGTCTTGAAAGTCCTGGCGAAGAGCGGCTTGCTCAAGGGCAAGACCATCGGTATCGATGGGACGACGTTGGAAGCGAATGCCGCGTTGCGGAGTATCGTCCGTCGGGATACGGATCAGCCTTATGAGGCGTTCCTTGGCGATCTGGCGAAGGCCTCGGGAATTGAAACACCCACACGGGAGGACCTGGCCAAGGTCGACCGAAAGCGGCCCAAGAAAGGCTCCAATGAGGATTGGTATAACCCGCACGATCCGGATGCGAAGATCACCAAGATGAAGGATGGCCGCACGCATCTGGCGCATAAGGCCGAGCACGCGGTGGACCTGGAGACCGGGGCCATTGTCGCTGTGACGTTGCAACCGGCCAACGCCGGTGACACGACCACCGTCAAAGAGACCTTGTGCGAAACGGAGGCCAACCTGGCGGCCGTTCGAGACGATCCACAGACCTCGGAATGCCTGCGTTCTGAGGAGGTTCGCGAGGTGGTTGCCGACAAAGGGTATCATAGCAATGACACGATGCGCCACCTCCAGGAGCGGCCGGTTCGCAGTTACGTTTCGGAACCGAACTACCGAGGCAAGCGGCGGTGGAAGGGCAAGGCGCCCGAGCAAGCGGCGGTGTATGGGAATCGACGGCGGATTCGTGGGCAACGCGGCAAGGCGCTTTTGCGAAAACGGGGTGAACTGCTGGAGCGTCCGTTCGCCCATTGCTATGAGACCGGGGGCCTGCGTCGCACGCAGTTGAAGGGCCATGCCCGGATCCTCAAACGCCTGCTGATTCACGTGGCCGGTTGCAACCTTGTCTTGGTTATGCGCACCCTGTTCGGCTTGGGGACGCCGCGCGGCCTACAGGGCCTTGCGCGCGATCTTTTCCACGCCTTGGTGACGCTCATTCGCGATCTGCGGCGGTTCTGCAAAGAAATCCGCAGACTTCTCTACCGGTTCGACGCCTCAGAAACATTGAACCGCGCCGCCGGACAGAATCTCCAATCCACCGCTTTTTCAACGGCCTGCTAGTGGCAAAACCCGATGGTGTCTTACATGCCGATGCGGTCTCCTCGGTTGCCCCGTTGCAGGAATCGCTCGATACAGAACCGGCGCAGGCTACTGAGGGGTTCTCGAACGTGGTGAGTGATTCGCCTTCAAGCAGTGGCCAGAGCGATCGGGAGAATCCGCATGCGAATCCGGCGCCGATGGATGAGTCCGAACAGGCGGTGCCGGAGACCACCGTGACAGGAACGGTGCTGGACCGGAACACATCGTGTCCCGTTGCCGGGGCCCGGGTGGGGTTCTAGCACTACGCGACGGTCGTTACGGATTCGCAGGGGTGCTTCCGACTGTCCTGGAAGGACTGGAACGACGAGGCCTGGATCTGTGTCACGGCTTCGGGGTATGCCTCTAAGCGCATCGCCTTGCGGGTGAATGCAGGAGATGAGCAGGACGTTTCGCTCCGGCTTCAGCCGGGTCTGACGCTTGCCGGCAGGGTGGTCGATCTCAATCAAGACCCCATAGCGAATGTCAAGGTGCAGGTTTTGAGCAACGTCTTTGCCTATCGGCCCGTGACGACCAACGAGTGTGGCGAATTTGAGATTAGCGGATTGAATCCTGAGAATGCCGCCGTCCATGTAACTGCCGAGCATGTCGGTTACGTTCCCGAATTCTCCACGGTGATGCAATCGGGGCGTCTGGGCGAGGCGACCCGCGCGACGTTTGTCTTGGCGCCGAGGCCAGCGGACGCCACGCTCCCCGAGCAGGCGGTCGATGCCCAATCCGAATCCCCAGCACAGGTGACGGCTCAGCAGACGCGTTCACAAATCAAAACGATGACGAGCAATAAGAGCAGAATCTACGGGTGCGTGGTCGACGCCGATACGGGCGAACCGCTCGATAGCTTTCGCATTGTCAAGGGAGATGCGAAAGGTTCGCCGGTGCTGATGACAAGCTTCAGTTACACCTTCACTTCGTCGGCAGGGAGTTTCGATACAGGTCGATGGCACCTCACCTCAGGCGAGCCCACGCCTGTGACGGTATGCGCCGAGGGCTACGACCCCCTGACCCTGGAGGTGATTCCCGTTGAGGGCGTTCCGGAAGATTCAGATCGAGCGGTCTCTCGCCTGCAGCGTAATGAGAGACGATCGACGATCTATGTCGGCCGGGTGGTGGATAGTCAAGGCCAGGCAATCCCGGGGGCCGAAGTGGGGTTCCGCGTGGAGGGGCATCTGTCTGAGCGGGGTTTTTCCAGGGTCGCGACGGATGAAGCAGGCGTCTACATGATCTCCTCCGTCGATCCGCACGAGCAGATCGTTTTCGTGCGGGCCCATGGCTATGCTCCTCATCATTGTCGCATGTCCGACCTTATGCTCGACACGCCCGGCGTCTTTGCTGATGTCGTTCTCGATCCGCCGGCTACGGTCTCCGGATACGCCTGGGATGAACTGGGCCAGCCCATCCCCCATACAGAAATCGTATCGTCTCCCGTTGCCCATTCTGAGGAGGAGATTCTGTTCACCTTGCGGTTCTGCGGGATCTTATGGCCGCCGAGACGCACCGATGAGATGGGCTACTATCAACTGACCGATTTGCCCATCGATGAGGTGCAGATTAACGTGCGGTTCGACGACCATCGACGCATGCCCTCCAAGCGAGTGACGCTTCATCCCGGCGCCGCTGTCGAGTTGAACTTTGGCGATCGGGGTGGCTTCGTCGTCTCCGGCGTCGTGGTTGATGCTGGGACCCTGCTGGAGCGGGTGGAGGTGCAACTCAAGCCCACGGACAAGAAGCGAAAGTCCCATTCCGGCAGGACAGACGCAGCCGGACGATTCAAGATCCTCGGCGTGCCCAAGGGCGAGTACGTCTTCGCGGCGCTCATACCGCAAGAAGCCCGGGACACGCCCGCCCAGGACCCGAACGACCTGAGCCATATCCTCTACGAAGTCATGGACATCCAAACCGACCTGGACCTCACGGTCGACTATCAAACAAGGTCGATCAGCAAGTAGCATGTCATCCCACAAGTCTCGCCCGTTCGGTCTGGGCGAGACTTCCGCAAACGACGCCTCACACTTTACGCGTCCCGCGCGTCGCTAGCGTTTGACGCGGGCGTTGCCTTCCCAGATGCTCCAGATCTGCTCCTCATCGGCCGGTTGGGCGTAGTCGGTCAGCAGGGTGACAACCAGCGCGCCGGTGGCCCAGCCGAACTGGGCCCACTTCTCCGGCTCCCAGCCGCGGAGGATTGCGTAGAGTGTCCCGCCGACGAAGGCGTCGCCGCCTCCGATGCGGTCGAGCACGCCGATCGGGCGCGGCTCGATCACGTGCCAGTTACCGTTCTCTGCCAGCAGCGCGCCCCAGAGGTGGCTGTTGGCGCTGACCACTTCGCGCAGCGTGGTCGCAAAGACGGTGGCGTTGGGGTAGGCCTTGGAGGCTCGCTCGATCATGGTCTTGAAGCCGTCGATCTTGGCGGCCAGACCCTTGCCGCCGGCCTCGGGACCTTCGATACCCAGGGCGAGCTGGAAGTCTTCCTCGTTGCCGATAAGGATGTCGGCGACGGAGGCGATTTCGTGGAAGATCGCGCGCAGCTCCTGCTCGCGACCTTTCCAGAACGAGGCGCGGTGGTTCAGATCGAACGAGATGCGGGTGCCGTGCTTCTTGGCGGCCCGGGCGATCTCCAGGCAGAAGGCGCCGGTCTCGGGCGACAGGGCCCCGATCAGGCCGGAGAGGTGTACGATCTGCACGCCTTCGTCGCCGAAGATTCGCTCGAGGTCGAAGTCCTTGACATTCAGCGTGCGACCGACTTCGCCGGCCCGGTCGTTGCAGACGCGCGGACCGCGCGACCCGGTGCCGCAGTCGGCCAGGTTCAACTGGTGCCGGTAGCCCCACGGATCGCCCTGATCGACCTCGGGGCCTTCGTAGTCCATGTGCCGCCCGGCCAGGTCGTCCTTGATAAAGCGGGCGATCGGACTGCCCTTGACGAAGGTCGTCAGGACCTTGACCGGCAGGCCGAGGTGCGACGAGGCGCTGGCGACATTGGTCTCGGCGCTGGTGGCTTGCAGGGTGAACCGTCGGCTGCAATGGAATGGCTGGCCGTTATCCGGTGTCAGACGCCCGCCCATGCTGGTGGGGACGAGCAGGGCGTAGCGACAGTTCTTCTTCAGCTCGATACTCATAAGAGTCTCCTTTCGATCTCGGACTCACACGTCATCGGGTCGTGCGCCGCCTGCCGGCGGCGTCGCGTCACTCTTTTGGGCCCATGCCTACCAAATTCTGTGAAAAACTGCAATCCACTTATCTCGCAAAACCCTCGCCGGCGAGCGGTTCGGGATCGAAAAATGTCGCTGGCTGGGTCGAGAATACGGTTGATTCTCGAGAGCCAGCCCGGTATAATCCGGACAGGAGCGGAGGGGCTTTGAGTGGGAGCGTAGGATACATGGAGTTGGAGAGAAGGCTTGGAGTCTGGGAGAAGCACGGTCTGTGGTTGATCGCCGTGGCGGTGGCCGCTGGCCTGCACGTCATCAGCATGCACAACTACCTCGTCTTCCACACCATCGTCGAGGTCTTCGCCATTGTCGTCGCTTGCGGAATCTTCATGCTGGCCTGGAATTCCCGGCGTGTCAGTCAGAACGATTACCTCCTGTTCCTGGGCGTCGCTTATCTGTTCGTCGGCGGTCTCGACCTGGTCCATACGCTGGCCTACGAGGGCGTCGGCATCTTTGAGCGCCGCGGCTCGAATTTGGCCACGCAACTCTGGATCGGGGCGCGCTTCGTGGAGAGTCTATCGTTGTTGCTGGCGCCGTTGCTGGCGCCGAGGCACCTCCGGGCCGGATGGGTGTTCGCGTGTTTCATCGGGGTGACGGTCTGCCTCCTGGTCTCCACCCTCTATTGGCCAATCTTCCCCGTCTGTTTCGATGGGGACGGTCTGACCCTTTTCAAGAAGGTCAGCGAGTACGTGATTTCGGGGATGCTTGTGGTCTCTATCGTTCTGTTGCTCAGGAGGCGCGCTCGGTTCGATCGCGTCGTCCTGCGCCTGATCGTCGCCTCGATCGTCCTGACCATCGCTTCCGAGTTGTCCTTCACCCTCTATCGGGATGTTTATGGCATCACCAATGAGCTGGGCCACCTGCTCAAACTGTTCTCGTTTTATTTGATTTACCGGGCGGTGATCCAGACGGGGATTCGCAAGCCCTATGCCGTGCTGCTGCGGGATTTGAAGAAGAGCAATGAGAGCCTGGAGTTGAAGAACCGGGAACTCCAGCGATTCGCCAGTATCATCCGCCACGATCTGGGCAATCCCTTGTTCTCGGTGGAGGCTTTGGCCAAGTGCATCGAGAACTACTGTAGCCAGGCGCGTGACACGTTTGTAGCCGGGCGTCTCGATCGGAAACGCAAGGATGAGGTCCTGGCTATTCTAAAGGGCGACATCCCCCGCTCGGTGGAGTCCATCCAGGAGAGCATCGGCCTGATGAAGCACTTGTTGGAAGGACTGCGGCAGGTCGCGGCGGTGGGCCACCGCCCGTTGCACATTTCCTGCGTGGACATGAACGCCTTGCTGGGGCGGATAACCGAGGCCATGGCGCCGAAGGCTGCCAGCGGGGGGGTGTCCTTGAGCGTGGACGATTTGCCCGCCTGCCAGGGCGACCTCGTGCAACTCAGCGAGGTGTTCGGCAATCTGCTGGACAACGCCGTCAAGTACCTGGACCCCGAACGGGTCGGGCGGATTCGGGTTTCCGGCTGGTGTGAGGCAGACGCGAGCGTCTATTGCGTCGAGGACAACGGCCTCGGAATTGCCGACGAGCAGCAGGAACGCGTCTTCGAGATCTTCCATCGCATTGACCCGAACGGGCGGGTCGACGGGGAAGGCCTGGGTCTGTCCATCGTTCGGCGACTGGTGGAGCGTCACAATGGGCGGATCTGGCTCGAGTCCGAGTTGGGGAAGGGAAGCAAGTTCTTCGTTGCCCTGCCGAATGCCTGACCGGGGGTGTCCCGCCGAACGCCAGGGACACTGCGTGCGCTTCCCGGTCCTGGTCATAATCGCTTGAAGTGATACTCCATGTGAGTTAGCCGTTCAATAATCCTCGGCAAATGCTCATAGAGCTTGTCTTGGCGCGCCGGATCCGTTCCGGGATGAATGAGCAGGATGCAGCCATTTAATCCACGAGCATTGTCCCGCTCGAACTGGAGCAGGCTGCCCACGATGTCACTGGACGACCGATAGCTTGCCATCTCGGGAGTGGTGTAGTCGGCATTGGTTCGGACGCCGGGGGTGAAACTGATTGCGTCGAGCCCCATGGCGCTGGACCAATCGACAACTACCTTGTTATACCATTCGTAAGGCGGCATGAACCAGGTCGCGCCGGCCCGTGTGACGCCGAACTTCTCCAATACGACATAGTTTTGCCTGAGATCCTCCTCGAAGGTGCGCCGATCGACCAGCAGCGCATCTCGCTTTTTCCAATCGCAATAGAGCAGATGGCGATCCGAATGAGGCCCGACATAATGGCCGGCCTGAAGGGTTTCTTTGATGAAAGCTCCATGGTTGGGATCTCGCAGGAAATCTCCGGTAAAGAAGAACGAGGCCTTGAGACCATGCTCGGCCAGGACTTGAAGTATGCGTTCTCCGCCTTCCGCTCTGTCGTGCGCGGTAAAGGCAAGGTAGACGCTCTTGTCGGTCGGGTCCATTCTTACGACGGCGCCCTCCGTGTCGACGACGTGTCGCAATCGCTTTCGATTCCCCTGGCTTTCCATCGACGACAGGTAAAAACTCAGACTGGCGGTGCCGTCCATGGTGGGTTCGTTCGAGGAGTAATCGCCCATGTCGTCATGGTAGACCGCCTTGCCGTTCTGGAACGGGGCGTATGCGTCGGCGTTTAGGAGATGGATGCCGCGCAAGGTACTGAAGATGGTGCGATAGACCGGCCCATCGACCAGTCCGCCATAGGTCGTTTCCTTTCGCAGGTAGGTTATGGCTGAATGCGGCCAGCGCGGATGGTCTCCGCCGGCCGGCAGCCCGCAGATCATGCTGGTTCCCCAGGGATTGCAGCCAAAGAGCCAGTCGCGCAGCGCCGCCTCCATTTCCAGATAGGTCCCATCGTCCGTCGCCTCGTGGTAGCACCGGGCCTGCGTCAGGGTCGCCGCCACCAGATTGTTGGAGCACCAGATGAACGGGATGCCGTTGAGGAACGGGTCCATTTCGCCCCGCGCGAAAACGGCCTGAAGCCCGCCCTTCAAATAGTCTCCGTAAAGGCTCCGTTTGTCGGACAGGTAGTAGTGGCCCAGATTGACAAACGGGTAGAACTGATAGTGTCGCGCCCGACCCGATGCCATCCAGGGCGTCACCGGCTCAACGGCGCCCCACTTGGCCGCGTCGTCGAGATAGTGCTCCTCCTTGGTCAGGCGGTGCAATTCACAGGCCGCCAGTTCCAGGTCGTCGACGTAATTGTCCTCCTCGTAGAAGTAGGGCGATACGTTGCAGGCGGTTTGGCAGACGCCCAGGTCGCTCAAGGCGAATTCGTAGGCAGCCGCGGCCTTGGCGGCGATTCTTTCGGCGAAGACCGGGTCGTATTCCCTCATCACTCGGGCGCCCAGCGCAAAGGCGGAGGCGAATTTTGCCGCGGTGGAGGAGACCCCGGTTGTGCGGTTCTTGTGTTGCGCCAGTCCCTGACGTTTTCCGGTGACGTAGTAAACGGGCCGGTGTGGGCCCAATTCGTAACTGGCCGAGTCTTTGTTAGGCAATCGGTATCCCTTGTGGTCGCGGTCGTCGGCGATCTGGTTGTACATTTCGCCCTGAGCCGGATTCATTTTGTCCAGCCACTGAAGTCCCCAGCGGGCCTCATCCAGGATATCCGGGACGCCGTTGGCGCCCTTGTGTCCTCGGGCGTTGTAGCGATCGCCATAGACCTCGGGATGGTGCAGCCAGGCGAACAGCATTTGATACGTCGCATGGGCTGAGGTCGTGACGTACTGCAAATAGTCCGAGGCGTCGTGCCAGCCGCCTGTGACATCGATCTCATCGCCGGTGCGTGTTGGGTGATCGACGATGATGCCGTCGTGCTGGTGGCAGGTGTCTTTCAGGTAGGGATTGTAGCCGCACCGTTGCTGGCGCATGTAGTGCAGAAGGAATTCGGCCGTGCCGTCATAGACGTCATCGGCGATGCGGAAACAGGGCGACTTGAGGTCGCCCGCCTGGAGGTAATAGCCGCCGAGACGTTTGAAGTCGGAGAAATCCAGTCGGTAGGCCGACTTCATGCCCCAGCCGGAAGCATCGTATTCTTTGGCGCGTCCCTCGTAGGCAACGGTCTCGGTAATCGCATCTCGCAACTGAAACCGGTCGACGCTCAGATCCTCTGCGGAGATCAGGACGGCGGCTTTCCTGGTGTCAGGCAGATACCCCAGTTGATTGATCCTGATCCAACCGCTCGCCGCAAGGAGGGAGTCAGACACTGCAAGTAGAATGGAAATGCACAGTAGTCTTTTTCGCATGGCTGCAATACCTCCCGTCCAACGCAATCTCTCGAAGCGGCGGGGCAAAAGACATCCATCACCCACCGACCCCTGCGCCAAGAGTCTTCAACCCAGGCAGGCATCTTCATTGCGGCCGGGGAAACCACGTTCTCTGGGCGTGGGTGTCTATCTGCCTACCGAACGGGCGCCTTCAGCAGCGTGATACTCAGCGGTCGGATCGACACGGTTGCGCCCAAATCCACGGGACGGGCTGTTTTCAGCGTGACCTTGCGGGGCCGGCCCGGCTCGTTGTAGGCCATGGGGGTCTCGCCGGTGATGATCCAGGCCCGGGCCTTGCCCGTCGGTTCGACGCCGTCGATGTTGATGTCGAGTTCGTAGGTGTCCCAGGTCGGGTTCACGAAGGCGATTGTCAGGGCCTTCCTGTTCTCGGTCAGGGCGGCGGTGGCGTCGAGCGGGTCGGAGTCGTGATCGGTCTTGACGGGGATCGAGCCGAACTGCTTGCGGTACAGCATCAGGGGCAGGGCGGTCGCGTCGAAGCCCGCCTGGGTCTTGGTGGTCTTGATGCAACCGATGACGTTGACCGTCTGGGCGTAGTTGGCCATGAAGTAGATGTTGCTGTTGCGGAAAAACTCGTGCAACCCCGCCGCGATGCCCAGCGCGTCCTGCAGGAAGTAGCGGACGCCCAACTCCCCGTATTCGTTTCCGCCATACCAGTAGTTCCACTCGTCTAGCGCAATGCGAATGTCTTTGCCTTCGAGCGAGTCGAGTTGCTTGCGATACTGCCGATGCCCGTCGGCCACCCGGCGGATCTGGGCCGGAAGCTGTGCGACGTGCGCGACGAGATCGTCCTTGTCTTGCCAGTAGATATGCTCGCTGATCAGGCTCATGTGGTCGGCGCAGGTGGTCAGCATCTGCCGGCTCCAGTCGCCGGCGGCGCCGACGCCGATCGGCGCGATTGTCGGATCGACCTTCCGCATCGCATCGACGACGCGATTGTGCTTCTTGACGTATTCCGACAGGGGCATGTGTCCCAGTTGCCAGTCGCCATACATCTCGTTGCCCACGGCCCACCACTTGACGCCGAACGGTTTGGCATGGCCGTTCTTGGTGCGCAGCTTGCCCAGCTTCGTTTGGGTGGATCCGTTGCAGTACTCGACCTCGGTCGCGGCTTCCTCTGCTCCCCCGAGTCCCGTATTGACGGCGATGAACGCCTCGGTGTCGATCTGCCGGCACAGGTCCATGTACTCGTGGATACCGACGTCGTTGTGCTCGATGCCTTTCCAGGCGGGATTCTTGCGCGGAGGCCTGCGATCCGGATCGCCGATCCCGTCACGCCAGTTATAGCCACTGACGAAGTTGCCGCCCGGCCAGCGGTAGACCGGTGCGTTGAGCTTTTTGAGCAGGGCAACCGTGTCGGCCCGCCAGCCGCGAATATTGTCGGCCGGCATCAGCGAGACGGTGCCGACGAGGAAGTGGCCCGACCCCTTGCTGACGATCTCGATCCGCGCGTTTTCCGTCGAGCGTCCGGCGGTGAAGGCCAGCGCCGTGGTCGTGTAGTCGCTGTCGATTTCGGCGATCGTCACGGTGTCGCGATCGTTGGCGCCGCCGCCCCAGACCAGGCTCACCTCGATCGGCGCGGCGCCGGCGCTGCCGGCCAGGGCGATGCGACCCGTATAGCGTTTCTTGCGGATGACGCCCAGACGTTCCTGCACGAGTCCCGCCCGCGTGCCTTTGCCAGGTAGGGCGATCTTCGGTGTGTGCTCGCCCACGTAGCTATCCTTGGCGATCATCGTCACGCCGCTCTTGTCCCCGATGATCAACCAGGGCGAACGCGTGAGCAGTTCGTAGGGATGGCCCTCGCCTTGCCACGATGTGTCGCCCGGCGTGAACATGGTCCAGGGCGGCGCGTCGCCTGTGGCGGGGTAGTAGAACTTGCGGTCCTCCAACATCTCGGCCCAGATGCCGCCGTAGATGCAGCGGCCCAAGTGCTCGATGAACTGGCCGTAGATATACGGTGAGATGGGCTCGGACGTCTCCTTGGCGTCGATCGCGATCATGCCTTCGATCGTTGTCGAGGCGGGCTTCGCCGCGCCCTGGACTCCGGCCCCGACCGTTAAGGCGATGACCATGCATAGGAGGGTGAGTACGAGCGGATGCCGGTGGACTTGACGAGTCATGATAACTTCCTTTCAAAGCCGCGATAGTAACGCATTGCGATGCAGCATCAGGATGTGAAAGTACTCGCTCCATTCGAGCTTGTCCAAGACTTCTTCACGTTGAGAAAACGATAAAGTGCTTCACACATGACGCCCGCGGCGGCATAATCGTGACCTGATGGTGGTCGCGTGTGAAGCTCGCTCGACGGGAGTCGCCAGATCGCGTTTTGCGATACACCAGAATGCGAAGAATTCAGAGCTGTCGTTGGACCTGTTCGAATGGATTGGGAGTTGGATCATGAAGATGCGGAAACTCAGTGCTGGGCGTAAGTTGGCCCTCGCGACGTTGGTCATGTCACTCGTTGTCACGGGCTGTCGCAAGGCGGAAGAACCCAGCGGTCCACCGGTTGCAGGCGCCTGGGCCCAGGTGGCGGACATCGTGGCCGAGATTCCCGAGCCCAATATTCCGAGCCGATTATTTAATATTACCGAGTACGGGGCGGTCGGCGACGGGCAGGCCAACTGCTATGACGCGTTTACCGAGGCGGTCGCGGCCTGTGAGGCGGCCGGTGGCGGTCGCGTCCTGGTCCCGGCCGGAACCTATCTCGTCAACGGCCCGATCCATTTCGCCAGTGACATGGATCTGCATCTGGACGAAGGGGCGCACATCAAGTTCGGCACCAAGTACATCGACTATCTGCCCCTGGCGATGACCCGCTGGCAGGGCACCCGCGTCTACAACTACTCGCCCTTCATCTACGCCTATCGCAAGAAGAATATCTCCCTGACCGGGACCGGTACGCTCGATGGCCAGGCGGCCGACACCTGGAGCACCTGGACCGAGAAAGAGGCGGCCGGCGCCGAGAATGCGCTGAAGATGAACGAAGAAGGTAATTCCGTCATCGACCGCTTTCTGGGCGACGGGCATTTCCTCCGACCCAGCATGATCCAGTTCCTCGGCTGTGACACCGTCCTGGTCGAGGGCGTCAAGATCGTCAACTCCCCGTTCTGGTGTCTCCATCCGGTCTTCGCCAAGCGGCTGACGGTTCGTAACGTTCAGTTCGACGCGCAGAATCCCGACAACGACGGTCTCGCTCTGGACTCCTGCGAATATGTCCACGTCCACGATGTGACCTTCGCCAACCGTGGCGCCGGTGTCGCCATCAAGTCGGGCGCTGGCCGGGAGGGCCGCGAGATGGGTCGGGTCAGCCGCAACATCTACATCCACGACTGCACGTTCGATACCGAGACGACGGTGGCCATCGACGGTCAGATCGCCGGGGGCGTCTACAATGTCTTCGCCGAGAAGTGCCAGGCCGCGCAGGGGGGCAAGCCGACCTTGGCGATGGCGGAGAAGTTGACGGAGCAAGGCGAGGTCGCCCACGTCTATCATCGCGATACGCCGGGTGACGCCGCGCCCGATCCGAATGCAGCGAATCGGGCGCCGGACGTCTACGCCGGGCCTGACGTGCAGTTGGGCGAGCAGGGCGGGATGGTGACGCTGAGCGGTTCGGTCGACGATGACGGCAAGCCGGCCGCTGCGCTGACCTATGCCTGGTCGGTCCTGCAGGGCGAGGCCGCAACGGTGAAGATTGCCGATCCGGCGAGCCTCAAGACCCAGGCGACGTTTTCCCAGCCGGGTGTGTATATCCTCAAGCTCGAAGCCAACGACGGCGCCTTGACGGGTCACCATTTCCTGATGGTCAAGGTCGGTGAGCAGCCCGACGGCATGGAAGCGGTCACCAAGCCCATCTTTGCCGCCCAGTAGTTTCGGAGGAGCGTATGTGTCATCTCAAGAGGTCTGCGGTCCCGGTGATGTTGGCCTGGACCCTGTTGTTGTCTTTCGTAAGTGGCGCGTCTGTGGCCGGTCCCGACTTTCTCGACGCCAAGACGGTTTTCCAGACCAACGCCGGCTACGATTCACGGATCGCCATTGCCGCAGACGGTGTGATCGTCCATCGTCATGGGGGCAGCTTTGCCCAGGAACTGGCGTCATGGCGGGAGAAGGGCTTCACGGTCGGACGCATGTTCTTCGCCGATTCCGACGCCGCCAATGCCTACTGGACGGGCCGGTGGGATGGTACGCCGCATCCCAACGATGTGGAGCGCAACCAGGCCGGTGAGGTGGTCAAGTGTGCGGGCGTGCGCCCCTACATGTTGCCCACCGACGGATGGATTCGGTACCTGGAAGAGATGGCGGATCAATCGTTGGCCGCCGGCGCCGATGCGATCCTACCCGAGGAGCCGCTGGCCCATGTCTTCACGGGTTATGAGAAGAGCTTCCGCGAGCTTTGGGCCAAGCGGTACGACAAACCCTGGGCGCCCCAGCACAGCAGCGCCGAGGCGCGGTTCCTCACGGCCCAACTCAAGAACGAGCTGTATATCGAGTTGGAGCGGCGTTTGTCGGATCGAACCGGGCGGTTCGGTCGTAGTCGCGGTCGGGACATCGGTTTCGTTCTGCCGATCCATTCGCTCTACAGCAATATCGCGGCGCAACTGGTCGCGCCGTTGGGGACCTCGGTTGGCACGCCGGGCGTCGATGGCTATATCGGACAGATCTGGACGGGCCCGGTCAACTGGGCGCTGGGCTGCTACGATTCGCCCCGCAAGAGTTTCTTCACCTCGGCCTACGTGCTCTATGATTACTTCACGCAGTTGACCGTCGCCAGCGACAGAAAGCTTTGGCTGCTCGTCGATCCGGTCGAGGATAATCCCGACCATACCTGGGCGGCGTTCGCCCAGTGGTACAAGCACTGCATCGCCGCCATGTTGCTGATGGACGAGGTGGATTCATACGAGATCATGCCCTGGCCGGATCGGATCTTTCTGCCGGGCCACTCGACTGGAGGCAGTACGCCGGCGCCGGAGGACTACCGTGTCACGATCCTGGCGGTGACCCAGGCGTTGCAGGAGGTGCCACTGGGCGGGACGCGATTCCAAAGTGCCTGGCCGGCCGGCGCCGACAGTGCGCCCGTTCCCGGTCGGATCGGCGTCGCCATGGCCGATACCCTGATGTGGCAAAAGCACGAGCATCCGATGCTGCAGGGCGTCTATGCGATGTTCCTGCCCCTTCTGGAGCGGGGCATTCCCGTCTCCTCCTTTGTGATGGAGCGGGCCGGTGAAGCGGCGTACATGTCTCGCTTCGATACGATCGTCCTGTCCTATGAGGATTTCAAACCGGTCGATCCGGCCATGCACGCGGCGCTGCTCGGGTGGGTCAAATGCGGCGGAGTCCTTCTCGTTTTGGGCCGCGACGGTGACGCACTCGACGCCTGTGAAGACTTCTGGTGGCGGCAGCGCGGTTTCGATTCACCCCTTCAGCATTTGCTCAGCGAGTTGGAGACGCCGCCCTCACGCGCGGGGCAATGGCCCGTCGGGAGCGGCTGGGTCATCAGGGACGAAATCTCACCCAAGCGATTCGCCGATCCGAAGGTGGCCCAGGCCAAGTATCTCAACCTGATCGAACGGGCCCTGAGCAAAGCGGGCGGAGCGCCGCCGGAGGAGACCGGTTCGTTCTGCATGCAGCGTGGGCCGTTCATTGTGGCGCACGCCGAGACGAAGGGCTTGAGTCTGAGAGGGCGACTGCTTGATATTTTCGACCCTGAACTGAGTCTGACAGAATCGGTTGAACTGCAACCGGGAGATAGTGGTCTTTTCCGCGATGTAGCGCCGCTGATGGAGGGGAAGAATCCCGCTCTGCTGCACGCGACCCATCGTGTCGTCTCGTCCGAATGTCAGGACGGGGTCCTGACATTCACCCTGCGCGGTCCGGCCGAGACGCCGGGTGTGGCGCGCGTCTTCTTTCCGGAAGCCGAATCGGCGCACATCACGGCCACGCATGTCGACGGTCATCTCGTCGATGTCACGACCCATGCGAGTGGGGACACGATTCTAGTGAAGTTCCCCAACGCCCCGGAAGGTGTCACGGTCGTGGTCAAGTGACGAGTGGTAATGCGATGAATGCTATGGCGCCATGCGATGGCTCTTGACCTGCATCTCTTGCCAGTGTTGCCAGTTGGAACCGTCGTACCAGCGGGGTTGGGCCAGAGATTGTTCCCATTGCTCTAGCTTGGCGAGCAACTTCCCGGTCTTCTTCGGATGCTGCTTCGCTACGTTACGCGTCTCGCCCGGATCATCGCCCAGGTTGATCAGGACCAGGGGCAAGATGAGATCGCGCTTCTCTTGCAGAGGGTCCTGAGCAACGCGGAGGAGTTTCCAGGGGCCCTGGCGCACGGCGGCGACGCGCCAGAAGCGCCAGAACAGGATGTCGTGGGGCTCGTCCCGCCGCTGGCCGCGCAGGAAGGGAAGGAGGTCCACGCCGTCGAGTTGCCAGTCCGAGGGGACTTCTCCGCCGGCCGCCGCTACACTGGTGGGCAACAGGTCTAATGCTGAGACGGGATGATTGAACCGCTGTCCCTTGGGCAACTGGCCGGGCCAGGAAACGATGAAGGGGACACGAACCCCGCCTTCCCAGTAGCTGCCCTTGTGACCCCGCAGAGGCCAATTGGAGTACGCGTTGTCCTGAGGACCTCCGTTGTCGTTCAGGAAGACCACGAGCGTGTCCTTCGTCAGGCCCAGTGTGTCGAGTTTTGCCTGCACGCGTCCAATGTTGTCGTCCATCGAACGTGTCATCGCGGCCACCAACCGACGGTTCTTGGGGCTGATGGTCGAACACTGTTCGATGTCCTCTTCCTTGGCGTGCTTGGGGCCATGAACCGCGTTATAGGCCAGGTAGAGGAAGAAGGGCTTCTCTCGGTGACGGTCGATGAAGTCCAGTGCGGCGTCGGTGAAATCATCCGTCAGATAGTGGATCTCCTTCTCTTCGTCGACCGGTGCGTGGTTGCGCAGAATCGCGTGGCCCCGACCCGGCTTCTTCAAGGGCCAGTACGAACGCGACCCGCCCAGGAAGCCATAGAACTCGTCAAAGCCACGCTGGCTCGGATGGTACTTGGGCAACTCGCCCAGGTGCCACTTGCCAATCGCCATCGTGCGATAGCCCAGCGCCTTCATCGCATCGCCCATCGTGTGCTGGCTTGTGTCACAGCCCAGGTCCTCCTTGGTGTAGCCGGGCGTCGGAATCGTGGGCACGTTGCACTCGGCGCCGAAACGCTGCTGGTAGCGGCCGGTCATCAGGCCCATGCGCGAAGGCGTACACGTTGAACCCGTGACATAGCCCTGCGTGCAGATCACGCCGTTATGGGCGAGTCGGTCGATGTGGGGTGTCGGAACGAGTTTGTTGCCCGTGACGCCGAAGTCCGCATAGCCCGCGTCGTCTGAGAGAATGATAATGACATTCGGTTTCTTGGAACCGGTATCGGCCACTGCGCTGCGCGGCAAACAAGCGGTCGCGGCCGCAACGCCCATTGATTTCAGAAACGTACGTCTATTCATGGGTGTCATCCAAATCGCCTTTCACGCTTGGTTCGCTGTGCCGCTTGGCGTCGGGTCTACGTCTTCTGTCTCGAAGCCGACGGAATGGGCCCAGCGTCGGAGTTTCTTCCACAGGGCCTTGGCTTTGTCGGGACGGTCTTCCAGGCGGTTCTTCCTCTCGCCTGGGTCGTTCGCGAGGTTATAGAGTTGGGCGTTCGATCCATCGGGCTCGATCAGGAGTTTCCAGTCACCATCCCGGACGGCTAAGCCTGGACTGATGAAGTCGGGATTGCCTGGCAAGAGGTTCGTATAGGGTTTTCCGTATTGCCAGAAGATGGGGTTCGTTCTCTTGACGGGCTGGCCCAGCAGGGCGTCGTGCATGTCCTCGCCATCGTGTTTGATCGAAGCATCGGGCCGGATGCGGGCGAAGTGACAGAACGTGGGCGAAAGGTCGATGCCGCACATGACGGACGTCTCGTTGGTCCGCCCGGCGGGGATCGTCCCCTTCCAGCGGGCGATGAAGGGCATGCGGATACCGCCTTCGTAGAGACTCCACTTGCGACCATAGAAGGGGCCGGTGAAGCCGGGGGGCGTGTGTCCCTGCTTGTAGTAACTGGGCCAATCGGTGGGTCCGTTGTCGCTGGTGAAGATGATGAGCGTTCGCTCGGCCAAGCCCAGTTCGTCGACCGCACCAACTACTCGACCGATCTGCCTGTCGAGTTCCTCCAGCACGGCGAAGAACTTCTGCTCGAACGGGTTGTCTGTCACCTGCTTCCATTTCTCGATTGCGTCGGGCTTGGGCAGGTGGGCGTCGTGGACGTCGTTGGGGAACAGTTCGATATAGAAGGGCGTATCCCGGTGCTTCTTGATGAACGCGATCGAGCGGTTCACGTACGTCTGTGTGCTCTCATGCTTGGGGATGTATGTGATCTTGCCCCGTTCCAGTTTGGCGCTCTGGCCCGAGAGCCCTTTCCTGGCGAAGAGCACACGATCACCCAATCCCTCGAAGGAGACGAGGGATTCGTCGAAGCCGTACTCCTGAGGCAGGGGGGCGTCGCCCACGTCACGACCGCCGCCGATGTGCCACTTGCCGAAATGGGCAGTGGCGTAGCCGGCTTGTTTCAAGAGCCGCGCCGTGGTGGGGGCCTGAGGATCGAGCCAGTCGGGCATGCGCCGCACGCGATTGGCCTTCCGCGCGGCGAGGTAGGAATTGATCTTCCAGCGGGCCGGGTACTGGCCGGTCATCACCGCGACGCGCGAGGGCGAACAGATTGGGGAGTTTACATAGAAGTTTGTCAGGCGCGTTCCTTCGCGCGCCAGTTGGTCGATGTGGGGCGTCTTCATCTTCGGGTTACCAAAGCAACTCGGGTCGGCGTAGCCCATGTCGTCGATGAAGATGAAGAGAATGTTGGGCCGAGTCTTCGAGGTGGCCCCGGTCGGGCTGGGGTTGCCCAGGCCCAGCGTCAGCGCCGCGGCGCCCGCTCGTTTGAGAAAGTCCCTGCGGTTCATGTTGGTTCCTCGATTTATGATGCCGCCCGTTTCGATCGTATGTTGCCAGACCGATTATAGCGGTCCGGAGGCGAGTCGTACAGGCTGGCTCGTCTCCGGACACGAGCCTTGCCAAGCCGGGATGACCCGTGCATAATCGCACGCATCTTGTACTCAACAACTGATATGGGAGATTTCAATGGCACGGTTTGACAGCGCAGGACAAGACGGACCCGTGGGGTTCACGCTTTCCACAGAACGTCTGATGTTGAAGCACACCTGGACGATCGCCCGTTGCTCGGACGATTTCAAGGACAACGTGTTCCTACGCATTGAGCGGGATGGTCTCGTCGGCTGGGGCGAAGCGGCGCCCAGCGCCCGCTACGGGGAGAGCGCCGAGAAGACGTGCGCCGTGCTGGAGCAGGCCCGAGACGTTTTCCGGGCGGGGGACTGGCTTGCGTATGCCGACATGCGCCGGCGCTGGGAGCGCCTAACCGAAACTCAGAGCTGCGCCGGGGCCGCGCTGGACATGGCGCTGCTCGATTGGGTGGGCCGCAAGCTCGATGTCCCGCTCTACCGCCTCTGGGGGCTCGACAGAAGCAAGACGCCCGTCACTACCTACTCCATCGGCATCGACAGCCCTGAGGTCGTGCGGCGCAAGGTTGAGGGAGCGGCCCAGTACCCGGTCCTGAAGATCAAGGTCGGGCTCGACAACGATGCCGAGATTATCGAAGCGGTGCGCGATGTCACCGATTGTCCCCTGCGCGTCGATGCTAACGAGGGCTGGCGCGACAAGGAGGAGGCGCTCGAGAAGATTCGCTGGCTGCAAGGTCAGGGCGTCGAACTGATCGAACAGCCCATGCCCGCGGCGATGCTCGAAGAGACCGCCTGGCTGAGGCAGCGCGTCGATATTCCAATCATTGCCGACGAAGCGGTCAAGCGGGCCTCCGACATTCCGAAGCTGGCCCAAGCCTACGACGGGATCAATATCAAGCTGATGAAGGCGGGGGGACCCCAGGAGGCGCTGCGCATGATTCACGTCGCGCGGGCGATGGGGATGCAAATCATGTTGGGCTGCATGGTCGCCAGTTCGGTCGCCATCAGCGCGGCGGCCCATCTGAGCCCTCTGGTCGACTACGCCGACCTGGACGGCAACCTCTTGATCGCCAACGACCCCTTCACCGGCGTGACCGTCGAGCAAGGCAAGCTGATCCTTAATGAGAATCCCGGCCTGAGCGTCGCCCAGCGATCCCTGTGACGCGGGCTGCCGAGGAGGTAGACGCCACTGACGATGCGCAAGTAGATGTGCTTCTTCCCCATACTTTGCTTGAGGGTCTGCGCCGTTCCAAGCGTGTCTCAGGAGCAGTCCACCCACCCCACGGGCTGTCGGCGCGTGTCGACAGGGCCACGACACGCACCGACCCCCAGTCTTCTTCCCTACCCTCCACAGGGCCATGGTCTCATTCCTTACCCTCTTCAATCATCCTTATGGCGACGCTCGGGGCCTCAATATGGGCGCGATTCTTGGAAAAATGTCGGAAATCTTCACGTCTGGGCGGAAACAGCCCTTGAAGAGGCAAAAAAAGCGGTTATGGGCATGATTTCCTCGCGATAGGTCAGCGTCGGGTGAAGCGATTGCCGGGCAATTGTCGGATCAGGCCCTTCAGACGCAGCGCGATCAGGGCCGCGTTGACCGCCCCCGGTGGCAGTCCCGTGGCGCCGATGATCTGGTCGGTATGCTGCGGTTCGGCGTCCAGGGCATCGTATATCTGACTCTCACGGCCCTTCAGATTCAGCGGGGCGTCGAACAGGGGTGTTTCGACCTTCTCAGTGGCCTGCCGGGCGGCCCGGGCCGTGTGGTCCTTGAGCCGATCGCCCACGTAGCCGAGGGCCTCCATGATATCCTCAATGGAGTCGACGAGCCTGGCGCCCTGCTTGATCAGCGAGTGCGGGCCTCGGCTCAGCGGCGAATCGATCTTGCCCGGCACCGCCATGACCTCGCGATCGCTCTCCAGCGCCATCCGGGCCGTGATCAGGGCCCCCGAGCGGAGGGCCGCCTCGATCACGATCGTCCCGAGCGACAGGCCCGCGATGATGCGGTTGCGGGGTGGAAAATTCTCCGCCAGCGGCTCGTATCGCAGGGGCAGTTCGGAGATACACGCGCCGCTGAGACAGATCATCTCGGCCAGCTTGCCGTTCTCGGGCGGGAAGAGATTGGCCAGGCCGCAACCCTGGACCGCGAGCGTTCTTCCGTCGGCCGCCAGTGCCCCCTGGTGGGCGGCCGAATCGATTCCTCGGGCCAGGCCGGAGACGATGCTGAAGCCGCTGGCAGCCAGCAGATGGGCCATGCGTGCGGCCTGCTCCTGGCCGTACAGGCTGCAGCGACGTGAGCCCACGATGGCGACCCCGAGCGTGTCCTCTCGTCTCAGCGTGCCCCTGATGTACAGGACCGGGGGCGGATCGTAGATCTGCCTGAGCAGGGTGGGGTAGCGTTCGTCCTCGATGTGCATGAGCCAGACGCCCAGTTCCTCAGCCAGTTCCAACTCTGCTGGCGCATCGAATTTGTCCCGCGTCGCGGCGATTTTCTCGGCGGTCTTGAAGCCGATGCCCTCGACCTTGGTCAGCCCGCCGGCCGAGGCGCCCAGAATTGCGTCGATCGATCCGAATCGCCCGAGCAATTTGACGAACGAGACCGGCCCGACGCCCTCGGCGCGAATGAGCTTGAGCCACTTCGCAATATCGGGTGAATTCTCGGGAACCTGCGCCATTGCCCTCGCTCCGTAACCTCGATTCCGTAGATGCCCTATTTTACCGGAGAGTCGCCATCCGATCAAGCCGAATCCTGGATCGGTCCTCTCGCCGCTGGGCCCAGAGACGGGGCGGATTTGCCTCCGGCCGGCCCATTCGCTATGCTTTAAGCGTGTCCATTTGGCAGCCGCACCGCCGTTTGCCGCTGGAGCAGGCGGTCGATCTTGTGCAGAAGGGGGTAGGACGATGAAAAAGTGCAGGGCAATAACATTCAAATACGCCGCGATCGGATTCGCCTGTTTGGTGATCGCGACGGCCACGACGCGGGCCCTGAACCTGCTCGAAATCGCCCCGGCGGTCGTCGGCGCCGTCATGCTCTCGCTCCTGGTCGCCTCCACCGAAGAGACCCGCAAGGCCTGACCAGCCCGGCGCCCTGATTTGTCAGAGTAGCCCGACAAGTTCACCTCCCCACTCGAATTGGGTTCGTTTTGGGTTCGTTTGGGTTTGTTTTTCTGCTAAATCCTCGTTTATGGCCCCCAAACGCATACAATTGGGTTTGTTTTGCATAATTGACACACCTCAGGCGGGAGACTGCCGGCGGCAGGCCGGAGGAGCCCCAACCTTCAAATCAAATGTCAAAGATCAAACATCAAAATTGCGGAATCCCGGCGTCCCGGGATGATTTCCATGATTTTGCATTCTGCCATTTACACTTTGATCTTCTTTCGCGGCACAGCCGAGAAAGTGTCTCCCTCTAATAATTGGGCCGAACTGCACGTTCTTTGCGAAAAAAACCAAAAACGCTGTCAATCCGAATCGCGCAACTCCAGGCCGGACCAGCAATTTTAAAAGTTTTCCGTGTCACCGGCTTTTGCGTCTAAAGCGCTGCACGTTCTTTGCGAAAAGTAGGGCGAGCGTCCCATTCGACTTCGCTCAGGGCAGGCTCTCGCTCGCCTAAGTCGTGCGGGGACGCACGACCTACTTCGCAAAGCGTCGCTCGTGCCCCGTGACTCGTATTCCGCAGGAAAACGGGCGGTTTTCTCGGAGGATTCTCATCCTGGTACGGAACAGAATGCTACCCAGGCGAGTCTTACTTGCATGGAAGCGAGGTTGTCCCGTGCGGCCTGGCGCAGTCATTATCCGGGACGACGTTAAAACAAGTAAAACGGGATAGAGAAATAGTGAAGCGTGCCGCGGCGATTTGCGCCTTGACCAAAGTGCCGGGTCGATCGGGCGGGGCACAACACTGCGTCAGGACCTGATCGGGCTCTGCCTGCGGCAGAGAGACACGGGTATCTTGCGGATAAGCCTTGCATTCGATCCGATTTGCGTATAGTATGTTCCACATGTTGTTTCCCCAGTTGAAATCTCAGCACCATCGATGTCCGGCGACGGCTTGTTTCTGCTGCCTCGGCAGCGGAATCCCCTGCGGTTTTCGTAACCGCGAAGTTGTCCCATAGCATATTTGTCTCACATAGAAGCGACCGTGGGCGTTTGCGCGCCCACATTTTTCAGGGAAAGGATTTGGGAACGATGTCTATTCTGAGCATTCGTCAGAAACAGATTGCCAAGCAGATTGCCGGCGATCCCATCTCGAGCGACCACGTCACCAACCGATGGCGCGATTGGCACTGGCAGCAGCGTCATCGGATAAGGAGTATCGCGCAATTCGAAGAGTTGACCGATATCTCATTTCCGCCGGAAGAAAGGCGTCAACTTGAGGAGACGGTCTCACGTTTCCCCATAGCGATCACACCGTACTATCTATCATTGATCGACGTCGACGATTATCAGAACGATCCGGTCTTTCGGCAGGCGTTTCCGTCACCGTCCGAACTGATCATGCAGCCCTGTGAGATGAGCGATCCGCTGGCCGAAGACAAAGACAGTCCGGCGCCCCACATCACGCATCGATATCCCGATCGCGTACTCTTTCATGTCAGCAACGTGTGCGCGATGTACTGTCGACACTGCACCCGCAAGCGTAAGGTCGGGGACGTGGACTTCATTCCGGACAAGGCGACCATTCAACAAGGACTGGCCTATATCCGTAACACCCCGCAGATTCGCGACGTCCTGCTCAGCGGTGGTGACCCGTTCATGCTGTCGGATGAGTATCTGGACTGGATTCTCACGGAATTGAGATACATTCCCCATGTCGAAGTCATTCGCATCGGCACGCGTACGCCGGTGGTGCTGCCCTATCGCATTACCAACAGCCTGGTTGAGATGCTGCGCCGCCATCATCCCATTTGGATCAACACGCATTTCAATCATCCGCGCGAAATTACCACCTCGGCGCGCACGGCGCTGTCGAGACTGGCCGACGCGGGCATTCCTCTGGGCAACCAGACCGTGCTGCTGGCCGGCGTCAATGACTGCCCCCGCATCATGAAACGCCTAGTGCACAGGCTTGTCCAGAGTCGGGTGCGTCCTTACTATCTGTACCAGTGTGATCTGTCGATGGGGCTGTCTCACTTCCGCACGCCGGTCGGCAAGGGCATTGAGATTATCGAAAGCCTGATCGGCCATACCAGTGGGTTCGCCGTGCCGACTTACGTGATCGACGCGCCGGGCGGCGGTGGGAAAATCCCCGTGATGCCCCAATACCTGATCTCGTGGTCGACCCACAAGGTCATCCTTCGAAACTTCGAAGGGGTTATCACCACGTACAAGGAGCCCGATTCGTACGAGCCGATCTTTTGCGATCGCAAGTGCGACGACTGCAATCTTCAACTGAAGCTGGACGACGCCGACGAGTGCCGAGCCACAGGCATCGCGCAACTGCTCTCGGACGCCGACGAGAAGATTACGCTCGTACCCGAATCGCTGGCACGAATGGAACGGCGTGACGAGGAAATGCAGGACGCATGACCTGGATCGACTACATCATCTTTGCCCTGTACTTCCTGGGGGTCCTGGGGATCGGTTTCTACTTCTTTCGCAAGAACGAGAGCCGCGAGGATTACTACGTCGGCGGCCGACGTATTTCGGCCGGACATGTCGGCATGTCGATTGTCGCCACCGACGTGGGCGGCGGATTTTCGATCGGCCTCGGCGGCCTGGGTTTTGCCATCGGGCTTTCGGGCAGTTGGCTGCTCTTCACTGGCCTGGTGGGCGCCTGGCTCTGTGCGGTGGTCATGGTCCCGCGCATCAAAGGCCTGGACGTGGAGAAGGGTCTGCTGACCTATCCCGATTTTCTCCGCCTGCGCTACGGCAAGTCGGTCGCGGCGACCGCCGCGATCATCTCAGGCGTGGGCTACCTGGCCTTCACCAGCGCCCAGGTGCTGGCCGGCGCCAAGCTGGCGGCCGGCAGCGTGTTCGCCCATGTCACCTGGGCCGACCCGCTGAAGGTTTCTCTGTATCTCATGGCGGGCGTCATCCTGATCTACACCGTCCTCGGCGGGCTCAAGGCGGTAATCTACACCGACACGCTGCAGTGGATCATCCTACTGGTGGGGTTGTCGCTCTTTGGGCTGCCCTTCGCCTACCGAGAGGTCGGCGGCTGGGCCGCAATCTCCGAAACGCTGCCCAAGGAATACTTTCGGCTCAACAACGTGACGTGGGTGCAGATCGTCAACTGGTTCGTCACCATCATCCCGATCTGGTTCGTCGCCATGACGCTGTACCAACGCATCTTCGCCTGTCGCGGTGTCAAAGAGGCTAAGCGGGCCTTCTTCATTGCGGGCCTGTTGGAATATCCTATCATGGCCTTCCTGGGCGTTTCGCTGGGCATGATGGCGCGCGTGGCCTTCCCGCAAGCCGAACCCGAAATGGCCATGCCCATGCTACTGGGTCAGGCCCTTCCGCCCGGCGTGGCCGGGATTGTGATCGCCGCGTACTTCTCGGCCATCATGTCGACCGCCGACAGTTGCTTGATCGCCTCTTCAGCCAACTGGGTCAACGATATCATCGGCCAGCTCGGCCTGCGCCTCTCCGATCGCGCCTTCATGCGACTCAGTCAGGGCGTCACCCTCGTAGTCGGCGTCCTCGCCCTCCTGCTGGCTAGCGCATTCGACACCGTGTTGGACTTGATCCTGCACGCCTATGCTTTTATGGTCTCGGGACTGCTCGTACCGACCCTCGGCGCGTATTTCTGGAAACGCAGCCGATCCGAGGCGGCCCTGGTCAGCATGCTCGGTGGTGGCGGCCTGACGTTGTCCCTGACGTTTACGGAAGCGAACCTGCCGGCCGGACTCGATCCGAGCCTGTTCGGGATCGCCCTGTCCCTGGTCCTGTTCGTCGGCATCTCTTTGGTCCTCGGTCGCCAGATCAGCCCGCCGGACGTGGCGGAGAGGCTGGGTCAATCGCTCATCCAGCACGGTAAGGACAGTGATCGGATCTACCTGATGAAGCTCGATCCGCGCGACGAGCCAACAATCATCGGGCAGTTGGATCAACTGGCCGAAGCCAATGATTACGGCAAGCTCTTCTGCAAGGTCCCCGACCAGGCAGTCGATGCTTTCGTGCGTGCCGGGTATCAGGAGGAGGCCAGGATTCCACGCTTCTTCGAGGGCCGTACGGACGCCGCCTTCCTGTCCCGCTTCCGCAAGACCGCCCGGCGCCGACTCTCCGACGAACAACGCGCGACAATCGAACGCGTTCTCCATATCGCAGAGCAGAAACGAGACGCGCCCGGCGTCCGGCCGGCAGCCAACTATCGTATCCGCCTGCTCGACGAGCAGGATGCTTCCTCGTTGGCCCAGGTTTACCGCACGGCATTCTCATCGTACCCGTTCCCCATCTTCGACGAGACGTATCTCCGCGAAACGATGGCGACCCACATCCGCTACTTCGGGGCGTTCGACGACGGGCGATTAGTCGCCGCCGCCTCGGCTGAAACCGACCGCAAAGCCCGTAACGCTGAGATGACGGACTTTGCCACCGACCCTGAATACCGCCGGAAGGGCTTGGCCGTGGCGCTGCTATCGGCCATGGAAACCGATATGAAGGCTGCCGACTATACGACGTTGTACACCATCGCCCGGGCCGCCTCGATCGGCATGAACGTCACCTTCGCCCGCTGCGGCTACCGGTTCGGCGGAACGCTCATCAACAACACGCAGATCTCCGGCGGCATCGAATCGATGAACGTCTGGTACAAGAATCTCACCGCATCTGACTGACATCTAGGCCATCACACGGCTGTATGTTCCCCGGCGGAAGGACCGGGAACACGGGCCGGAACCGGCATCATATCGCGCTCATTTCCAGGCCACCGTGGGCGTTGTTTTTCCATCGGACTCTCATTTGTGGCCACGAACTCGCGAAAGTGGCTTCGTTTCGCATTTTGGTCTATCTCGCGGGGCCAGCGTACCAATCGCTGTTGTCTTCGGGATCATGTCGCGATCCTCTCGGGGCAGTGGTGGTTTTCGATTTCTTTGGGATGGGGATTGAGGTAGAATCTTTGGCTGCCGCCGGGGGACGTTCTGCGGCGGGCTTCGATGGATGGTTACGGCTATGAAGGAGAATGCGGATGCTGCGTTTATTGCTGAGTGTGGCGCTGGTGGGTGTAGTGGCGTTGGGTGTGGGTATGGCGGCTGAGGCCGCTGAGAAACCCGCGCCGATCAAGGTTCTGCTGATCGGGGGTGACGATGTCACGCCGTACCACGACTGGCACGAGATTGCCGAGAAGACGCGCGAGGCGCTGCTCCTGTCGGGCCGGTTCGAGGTCAAGGTGTGTGAGGAGCCGTTGATCCTCGAATCCAACAAGGCCCTGGCGCGCTACGATGTCATCGTGCTGACGATGTACAACGCGTCGGTCCCGACGATCAGCGACCAGGCCAAGGAGAACCTGTTGAACTACGTCAAAGGCGGCAAGGGCTTCTACGTTCAGCATCTGGGCAGCGCCTCGTTCAAGGAGTGGGCTGAGTTCGGCAAGCTGTGCGGGCGCAAGTGGGTGATGGGCACCTCGGGTCACGGGCCGCGTGGGGTGTTCAAGGTCAAGATCTCCGATACCAAGCATCCGATTACGAAGGGGATGGAGGACTTCAAGATCTTCGACGAGCTGTACTCCAAGCTGCAGGGCGATACTGAGATCGACGTGCTGGTCTCGGCCTATTCCGACTGGAGCAAGCAGGAGGAACCTTTGGTCTTTGCCCGGCCCTATGGCAAGGGACGCAGCGTCCACAACGCGCTCGGGCACGACTTCAAGGCGATCCTGAACCCGAGTATGCAGAAGCTCATCTGTCGTAGCGTCGAATGGGCGGCGACGGGGAAGGTGCGCTAGTCGAATCGGGACGAGGACCAGCGGCGCCGGCGAGTATGGGTTGCGAGAAGGAGTTCTCAGGATGGGCGAGAATCGCTACCGACGTATCAACGCGCTCATGCGTTCCACGCATCTGTATACAGGTCTGTTCCTGGCGCCCTGGCTGCTCGTCTACGCCGCCAGCGGCTTCTGTCTGAACCACCATCAGTGGGTCCGGGAGACGTTTGGGGTCAAGCCGCCGCGCTGGGAGGTGGTGCGCGAGGCCACGTTCCCCCCGGGCCGGACGCTTCCCACGGCGCCGGCCGAACAGGCCGAGGCGGTATTGCGCCATGTCGGTCTGGAAGGGCCACACAATTTTGTGGGCCAGCCTGACGCCCGGAAGATGGTCATTCATCGTCCCAGCGGGGCCGGCAGCTATCGTGTCACCTGGCATCGCGACCGGTCTCTCGTGGTCGTGCAGCGGCAGGCGCCGTTCTCGTTCTACCGATTGCTCCACTTCCTGCACTTTCGCCATGGCTTCCACCACCGGCAGTTGGCCCATGTGGTCTGGGGTGTGATCGTGGATGTGGTGACGATCTCGATGTGGCTCTGGGTCCTGACGGGGATTTATATCTGGTTCCGTGTTCCCAAGCGGCGCGCCCTGGGCAGCCTCTGCGTCGTCGGGGGCAGCGTCCTGTTCATCGTCCTCGTCATGCTGCTGTGCCTGTGAGAGCTACTGCTTCTCGACCCGGATCGTGTGCCGGACTGGGACGAAGGCCGCTTCGATGGCGTCGGCCAGTGGGCGACGGACCTTCTCGGTCAGGGCGGCGGTCGCATCGATGTCGGTGCGGCCTTCCGGCCCGTGGAAGAGGGTCTTGATCTGTCGGGTCTCGTAGGCCTGCTTCTTGGCGACTGCCTCATCGACGCGGGCGAAGGCGGCGCTGAACGGATTGCTCTGGAAATCAGTGGCCAGGTTGATGCCCTGGGCTAACTGAGCGGCCGAGTAGCTCTTGGTGGCATCGCCCCAGGTGACGCGATAGCGACCGGCCGGGGCATTGCGAACGACGAGCTTGAAGCGATTCAGCTCTTCATTGTAGGGGACCAGCGTCATGCCCGAACGGATGCTCCCATCGTTGTCTGTGGCGCCGGCGGCGCAGAACGGATAGCGGCTGCTCTCGATTTGCACCGCGCGTCCCTGGGCCGACAGGATGCGGTGGCCTTGCGAGGCGGTCGCGCTGTCCTTGGCCCAGTCCATGGTGATGGTGGCGATGTCCCCGTCCAGGCCCATGGCCTTGAGGAAAGCATAGGCCATGACGAGTTGTCCGGCCCAGCCGGGATGGACGCCGTCCTTGCCCGAGATCATGTAGTCGTCGCCGTAACGCTGTTTGGCCTCGAAGCCGCTCACCAGCATAGGCACGAAGACGTCGGCGAACCCCACGTGCTCGGCCTGGGCCAGTCGAACGTCGATATTGCGAAACTCCAGCAGGCTGAGGTTCAGGTCGTTGACCGTGCCCTGGGCCTGCTTGACCCAGGAAGGCATCTTGCCCACGGTCCCGGCCGAGCCCTGGATCACCCGCACATCGTGCTCCTTGAACAGGCGGATGATGGAACGCGAAGCGTCTCGATAGACGCGCCCGAACTCTTCCTTGTACGGCTGGTACTTGTGGTCGTTCATCGCGTAGCACGTCGTCGCGATCGTGGGTTTGAAGCGCAGGGTGTCGTTGGCCATCCGCGACAGGAAGCCGGGCGCTCTTTCCCCGCTCCAGCCGAACTGGCGGACCGTGACGTCCAGTTGCGGGACGCAGACGGTTAGATAGGTCTCCATGATTCGCGAGTACATCTTCTGCTCGGTGATCGAATCGCCGCAGATGGCCAGTCGGTCGCCGCGATCCAGCAGCAGTGTGTCGGCCGGCGGCGTCTTGAGCGGCTGGTACCCGGCGAAGTAGGGATCGGCTGGTAGAGACTCCCATTGCTCGGCGCAAAGCGGAGAAACGGTAATCATCACGATAGCGAAAAATAGTCCTGTGTATTTTCTCATGCGGATACTATATCTCGCCGCCTGGCGCAGGGCAAGCGCCAAGCCGCCGAGTGGTCGCGCTTGAATGCCGCCTGAACCTGTGGTAGGCTGTATATCTGAACCCTACGGAGGGACACGCGTATGGGGGGTGGCAACCTTTTGATCGTGGAGTGAAGAATCTGGATATGACGGCAACAAAGCAGTTTGACAGATGGTTGGCTATCGGTGCGGTGCTGCTCTCGACGGCGGCGGTGCAGGCGAATTGGCCCCAGTTTCGGGGGCCCTTGGGCAATGGCCTCGTCACCAATCCGACGGGGGCCGAGCGGGTGGGACTGCCGCTGCAGTGGAGCGAGACACAGAACGTCAAGTGGAAGATCCCGATCCCGCACCGGGGCTGGTCGAGTCCTGTGGTGATGGATGGGCGGGTCTGGTTGACCACGGCGACCTTGGAGGGTCACGATTTTTTCGTGATTTCCGTCGACGCCGCCTCGGGGGAGATCCTCCTCAATAAGAAGGTGTTTCACAGCGGCGATCCCGAACCGCTCGGCAATGATATCGTCGGCTACGCATCGCCGACGCCCGTGATCGAATCGGGGCGCCTCTACGTTCACTTTGGCAGCTATGGGACGGCGTGTCTCGACACGAAGACCGGCGAGACGCTCTGGCAACGTCGCGACCTGCCATGCAGGCACTATCGTGGTCCTGGCTCTTCGCTGATCCTGTTCGAGAATCTGCTGATCCTGACGATGGACGGTGTGGATGTCCAGTATCTGGCGGCGCTCGACAAGGCCACGGGACGGACCGTCTGGAAGACCGATCGCACGGCCGAGTGGAACGACCTGGACGCCGACGGCAAGCCCCGGGACGAAGGCGATCTGAGGAAGGCGTACTCGACGCCTCTGGTGGTTGACGTGAACGGCACGAAGCAGATGCTCAGCATCGGCGCCAAGGCGGTGTATGGTTACGATCCGGTCACGGGCCGCGAACTCTGGAAGATTCCGATGCGCGGTTTCTCCGGGGCGGCGGCGCCCGTCTATAGCGACGGGATCGCCTATATGATCAGTGGGTTCGGTCGAACCGAAATGCTGGCGATCCGCCTCGACGGTGGGGATAAGACCCCTGAGCCTCCCGTCATCTGGGACACGTCCAGCGGTATGCCCCGCACGCCGTCGCCTTTGTTGATTGGTGATATGCTTTTCACGGTTAGTGACACAGGGACCGCGATGTGTCTGGATGCGGCGACGGGCGAGCGGATCTGGCGCGGGCATGCGCGGGGACACCACGCGGCTTCGCCGCTCTACGCCGATGGGCGGATCTACTGCTTCAATCAGGATGGCAAGACGACGGTCCTCAAGGCGGGCCGCACGTATGAAGTGCTCGCGACCAACATACTGGAGTCGGGTTTCATGGCCACTCCCGCTGTCTCGGGCAAGGCCTTTTTCCTCAGGACCAAGACGCACCTCTATCGCGTCGAAGCGGACGAATAATTCCGTGGCGTCATCGGACTGCTCCCGGTAACATGGCTCCTCAGGCAGGGGGGCCATGAGACAAGATTGAGAAAGGGGAGCAAGCCATGATGAAGTTGGGTATGCACGTCGACAACTGGCGCCACTGTGACGTTTCCTATGAGGTCCCATGCCAATTCGCCAAGGACCACGGGCTCGAGTATGTGGAATTCGGCACGATTGATGGGGACTATTTCATTCAGGCGCTGGGATACAATCCCCACATCCCGCTCCACTCCGATCCACTCAAGCTGAAGGCCTACCTGGACGGGCTGGGCTTGAAGGTCTCGCAACTTGACGCGGCCTATCCGATGTCGTGCCCCGAAGGTCAGCATCGCGGCATCGGATACACGCAGAGAGCCATCCAATTCGCCAAAGCGCTGGGCGCGCCCTGTGTGGACACCACCGACGGGGGTCGCAAGCCGGATGGGTACACCGACGATGAGGTCATGGGCCTGATCAAGCAGTACTATCGCGTCATCCTGGAGTGGGCTGAGCGGTACGATATCATCATCAATGTCGAGCCGCACGGGCCCTACACGACCGATCCCGATAAGATGGAGCAGATCCTGGGCTTCTTCGATTCGCCCTATCTCAGAGTGAACATCGATACGGGCAACATCTTCATCGCTGGACAGGACCCGGTGAAGTTCCTGCAGCGTTTTCGCGACAAGGTTTCGCACTGTCACATCAAGGACGTCAGTGAGTCACTGGCCAAGGCCGCTCGGGGCGAGGAGACGGGCATCGCCTGCTCGGTCATCGCCATCGGTCAGGGCGTCAACGCCGAGAACATCGCCGGTTGCATCGAACTGCTCAAGCAGGCCAACTGGGACGGCGTCCTTTCCATCGAGTGCGAAGCCGCCCCCGGTACCGTCGAACAGAGCATCGAGTGGTTACGCCAGGAGATCGCCCGCTAACCGATCCCAGCGCGACCGGGCCCTGACAGCATTCGTAGCCGAGAGAAGCCGGGCCGGGGCGATCCCACAGGGTCACCCCGGCCGACTCTTGAAGTCTACTCCTCCACACCTGTTCGGTTTTCTGATAATGTCATTCTACCTGCGTTATGTCACCTGAAACAGGCTTCGGGTGAGCCTCAAACCCGCCGATCATCCATCTTCCCGGTTGACCGGAAACAGGTATCACGCCCATCTTCATATTGTTTTCATAGTATTGTCCCTCAGACTCGCCAAGAATTTTGCATGGGCAGATCATTGTCTTCGAATCGGGATCAGGAGCGCGGTGTACCGGCCCAACTGAGATGATTTTGAACTCATCTCCTCCACCTAAGTACTTTTCGACAAGAAAGTCGGGTACTCCAAGAAGTAGTTGTCCAACCTTGTTAGAATCATTGGCGCTCCACGCCTGCAAGAATTGTTGAGTCACTACCACGGCAACTTCCTGGTCCGTCATATCACCCTGAGCCAATCCAACTTCTTTGTCAGATTGGTCTATCACAATCACATTGTCCGGCAGCTCTCCCTCGAGATTGAACATCTTCGGATCAATCTGTTGGTTGTAATCGAGGAACTCAGCCGTCCGTATGTGCTGATACTGGCCGTCCCGCATCTCGAACTCCTCTTCTTTCTTAACCAACCTGGTCGCCTGGTCGATATACAGCACCTTTCTCCAATTGGCTGACCGACTTTCGGCAGGATACGTCACAACCAGGACAATAGGCTCGTTCTTCTGGTCCGGCACATTGACATCCAGTATGATCTCGCCATCTCCGGCCTGCCGGCGCAACTTCTCGATTACCATCTTTGGATCACCGTTAGATACTTCCCATTGAAGTAAAGCACCCGCAAGAACGGATTTACCTGATCTTCTAAAACACAAGTTGAGGTTTGACAGCCAGGTATGTGACCCATCGCCGTCATTGACAAGGGTAAGCGGGAAAATTTCACCACTGGTCCAGACCCGATTGGTCTCGTACCTGAATCGCGCCGGTTTTCCGTATTCGTCAAACTCGATCCAGGACTCTGAATCATGTTTCTGCCCATAGACCGTCTTAAATGCTTTGGCGTGAAGGGTGCGCATCGAGTTGTATGCCTCGATGGTGTCCTGCAAAGCATACGCCGGAGCCACAAGGCCTTTCGGTATCTGCAGACACAAGTACGTTGCCAGTACTAACGCTGCCGCAGCAGCAAACTTTGTTTTTCTACTCTTCATGATCGTTCTCCATGTATGCGTATCAGAGACGCTTCGCTGCTTTTGGCCTCGCTGAATCTCTAAGGCTTCATCGAATACCTTGCTGCGCATCTCTGATCTTGGGTTTACAGTGAATGCTGCAACTCTATCTTCCAGATCTCTAGGTGGTTTCATTTGCTCACCTGGCCGTTCAGTTGTGATCTCAGTCTGTCCAGGCCGTATCGATATCGGCTGCGGACGGTATTGACAGAAGTACCTCTTAACTCTGCTATTTGTGTAAACTTCAGGTTTCCCTGCAGGTGAAGGACGACAACTTCTCTTTGCTCGTAGGGCAGATGTGACATAGCTCGGTTCAGTATGCTCGTTTCTTCCTTCTGGATGGCCAGCAAGTCCGGCCCCAGAGCGGTTGATTCAACGGCCGTATCCTCATCCAAGGCCGTCGGCTCCAGTTGCCTTCGCTTGATCCGGTTACGGGCAAGGTTGGCAACGCATGTGGCCAAGTACGCTTTCAGATTACCGTTGAGCTTCACCCGGTCAGGCGACGCTACGAACGAGATGAAGAAGTCGTGGAGCACATCCTCGGCGGCATGCGTGTTGTTCAGAAGCGCCGTCGCAACCGTTATCAGGTACGTCTCGTACTTGGCATAGATCTTCTCCAGCGACTCGCTTGAGCCGCGTTTGAACCTCCACAGAAGCACTCTGTCTTCGAGCATTTGCACCTCACCGGCGATAGCCAAGAATGATCATCCTTCACCAAACACACAATTGAGATGATGATTCCAGTCTAGCTATTCGGAGATTTTAATCGATTCTAGCGAGAAATAGATAATTGAGAACCGTTCGCTGCGCATAGACGATCGGGGGCGAGGAGACGAGCATCGCCGGTTGCATCGGGATGTATCGAAGTGCTCAGGCAGACCGACCGGGATGACGTCCTCTGCATTGAATGTGCAGCGGTGCCCGGTACGGCCGAACAGAGCCCTGAGTGGTTGCGCCAAGAGATCGCCCGCTACTTGGCGGGCGGTTTCTTAGTGATGTTCTTCTCGGCCATCCAGTCGGACCACATGATGTGTCCGTGCAGGGGCCCCCACGTGCCGTCGGACTGGCGGTCGTTGGCCAGGTGGACGCCGTGGAGATAGACCTTGCCATCGGCGCCCTTGGCGGCCGCCTGGGCGGTCATGAACCGCGTGATCCGGTGACGCAGTACCGTTTGGGTCGTGTCGGTGAACTCCAGGACTCTCTCTTCCTTCCAGTTTTCGGCCGGCAGGGTGACGCGAAGGGGTTTTTTTGAGCCCTTCTCTGTGACGATTTGCTCGACCTTCTGCCGCAACTCAGCGGCGCCGTCACCCTTGAACTGGTCGGGGGTCATGAAGGTGCGATCGGCCCGCAAGGCGCGGTTCTTCTGGTCCTGCTGTTGGATTTGGGCTAGTTTTTTCTTGAGAGTTGCCAGTTGGGCGTCGTCGGATTTGACCGTGCCGGCGTAGCGGTCCATCGCCTTCTGGAGCGACGTGACGTCACGGGCCATGACGATATTCGGCTTCTTGGCGGTGTCCGCCTTCCATCCCGTGTCCTTGGTCAGGTAGCCCAGGACGCGGTCGAACTCCTTCTCGATGTCCCCTGAGATCAGCGCCCGGCTCTTGCGCAGGCTCTCGGGCATATCACGAAAGCGCTGCTGCATCTCCTTTTCCAGAGCGAGCAGGCGGTCCGTCTTGCCATGCGGGAATTTCGCCTTCTCATACTCGGGCCAAAGGGCTTTGGCCTCTTCGAGCAGGGCGGTTCGCTGCTGGATGTCGGTTTCGCTCAACGTGACACTATCGACGAGATACTTCTTGCTCCCGGCGCCAACGTCGACGTAGGCCCGCAGCTTGTCCACCCACGGACGGCACGATTCTTCTTTTCGAGCGCGGGCTTCGTCCTCGTTGTACATGGTCAGGTGGTCGCTGACGCGCTGCGCCAGGGAGATCAGGGCCGGGGTCTGGCCGTGCGGGAACTTGACTTTCTTGTAGGCCGCCATCAACTCGTTGGCCTCGGCATAGGCTTGTCGGCACTTGGCCTTCTCGGCATCTGAGGCGCTATTGAATTGGGCGCCCATGAGCAAGTACTTGCCGGTCTTGCTGTCGAAGAAGGGCGAGAACTTCTCGAACCACTCATTCGACTGAGCTTCTTTCTGTTGCTCTTTGGCCGCCAGCGCAGCGGCGGCGGCATCGATGGCCGATTGGGCCTGCGTGACCTTCTCCAGCGCCGCGGCCAGACGTGCGGCGGCGGCCTTCATCTCCTCGTTGCCGGCCGGGATCTTCTTGCCGTACCGCTTCTGGATCTCGTCCATTTTCTTCTGCGCGGTCTTGAGGTTTCTGGCGGCTGTCTGGAGCTGCTTCTTTTCCAGGGCCTTGGCCACGGTGCTCAACGCGGTGTCCATCTGTTTCAGACTCGATACGACGGCACGCGGTAGGGTCGAAGGGGTCGCTTTCTGCGGTGGGGCTTTGGGTTTGGTCTCTTCCTTCTTGGCGGCGCCGCCGATGGGACGCCCGAGCCGTTTTTCCAGCTTGGTCGCCAGACCATCGGCGCGCTTCTGCAGCGTGGCGAGTTTGGCGTGACTGGGGGAGTCTTTTTTCAGTTGCGCCAGCAGCTTACGGGCTTCGATGAACTCCTTCTCCGCCCGGCTGGGCGCCGTCACAATGCGGCGCTGGACGCCCGAAAGTGCCTTCTCGATCTGCTTGACCAAGTCGTCGGGCGTGGCCCCCTGAACGGAGACGGTCGCTCCAAGGAGGGCGATCGTGACCGCCCAAAGGATGACCGATATGGATTTGCCTGCGTTTTTGCCCGATTTCATGGCTTACCTCCTACCCAACTGCTGGCTCGTGATTCACTTTCTTCGATCGACGTCCCACGCGACGCCGATCATGCCGAGGGCGCAAACCGCACACATAAGACTTCACCTTGACGGCGTACATTGTGCTGTGGGTCGCGCGGAAATGCAAGCGCCAAAAAAGACGAACAGGCGAGAGGGGTATGGGAAGGATAGTTTGCGTTCCTAGCCAGGATTCCGGAGTCCGCCTGGAACCCTGGCTAGGACACTTCATGGCTGAATCCGCTACCTGATGATGGGCGTCAGGACGATGTTTCGGTAGCTGACGGCAGTGTGGTCGCCCTGCAGATAGATGGGCCCGGGACGGAACTCGTCGGATGTCAAGGCGCCGCCGGTGCAGCCCAGGAGCGGCTGGTTGTCGACGATCTTTTGACCATTGAGCACCACGGTGACGTGGCGATCCAGGAGGGTGATGTCCATCGTCTGCCACTGCCCGGCCGGCTTCTCGGTGGCGGCCGTCGGGGTGATGCGGCTGTAGATCCCGCCCATGTTGTGCGAGTCGAGCGGTCGGCCCTGCGTATCGCTGACCTGGACCTCGTAGATGCCCCGCAGGTAGACGCCGCTGTTGCCCCGGCGGGGAACGTTCACTTCCAGCTTCAGATTGAAATCCTCGAACTCGGCGATGGTGCGGAGGTTGCCATAGGAAACACGCCGTCCGCCGCCATGAGGCGCCGTCTTGTTGACGAGGATGCCGTTCTCGATCGACCAGCCGTTGGCCTGCCTGGGATTGGTCAGCTTCCATCCGTCCAGGCTGGTTCCGTCAAAGAGCTTGACGGCTTTGCCGTACTTGGCCTGAGACAGGTGTGGCTTGGGTGGCAGCGGGGCGATCCGCTTGCCCGTGAATTCCTTACGCGTGACGCGCGATCCGTCAAATTGGGGTCGGTACTGGGTCAATTGCAGCGCATCGCCCGACAGTCTGGCTGTGATGAGTTCGGTGAAGTACTGGGTGCGGACCACGTCGCCTGCGGCGTTCTTACGCTCCACCTTGTGCATTCGGGTGACCTGTAGGGTATCCCCATCCAGCAAGACACTGGCCACCGGCACGACGCTACCGCCTCCCCAGAGAATGCTGGCGTCCAGGTAGCCTTCCTTCTGCTCGACGCCCAACCAGCCGGCGCCGCCTCCGGGGATAGTCAACGCCCAGCGGCCCAGATACGGATTGCCGGTCTGCCCGGCGACGATGGAAACACCACTGATCCACAAGGCCAGAAAGGCCGATACATAGCATCTGCGCTTGCCCACGGAAGCCTCCTTTCAAAAGACTCGAATCTGAACTCAAAACCGCCCTACGCGTTGGTAACGCTATCCCACTCTGTTAACCTGGATAGCGGGCAAAAGCAAGCAAAAGCAGCGAAAATCAAGCCCTCGTGAGCGCTGCTGGTTTTCTAAGGCGCGATCTCAATGAGTGCTTCGCACCAGTGACGCAGGTCCCACGGTCCGAAGGCGACATCGGCGGTGACGACGGTGACCGGTCCGGCGGCGGAGGACGGGACAGAGACCTTGAACGCGACGGTGGCTTCTTCGCGGGGCTCGACCGTCAGGATGGCTCGCTCGGGTTCGAGATGGAATCCGTCCGGGGTGTGCGGTGTCACGGTGTATTCATGGGGACACGCGGAATGGTTCAGAATCCGGACCTTCAGGGTCACGGCCTTGCCCGGGCGGACGGTCTGTCCATAGGGATCGAAGCGGGCCCAGCGCTCGTCGATGCCATAGTTCGCGTCGTCCCAGGGGAACAGGTCGGCCAGCAGACGCCTGCGTTCGGTCAGGACGGTGCGCAGGTGCGCCAGTTGGGATTTGTCGAACCGAAAGGTGGGAACGACGTGCTCATTGACCAGCCAGGTTTTCGGGGGCAATGAGTCCAGCACGTCGAGACAGTAGAAGTAGCCCGCGCCATCGTGTAGCAGATTGCGGTTCAGCAGGCAGTAGTCGTCGAGACCCGAGGGCGTGAAGGAGTCCCCGAGGAAGAAGATCTTCTCGCCGGCCTTGCGCTCGACCAAAAGGGCGTCGTGGTACAGCGTCTGGCCCGGGTAGTCGTAGAACGTCAGTTGGAACTCGCGCCAGGCCATCTTGGTCCGGTCGGGCATGACTGTGACATCGGCGACTGGATGGGCGGTCATCGCGGGCAGGCGATATGCCTGGGGGTGCAGGAGAATGTCCGCCACCAGAGGCGTGACATACACGGGGCAGGGGAATTCCTTCAACAGGGGGTTGATGCTGTCGGTATGGTCGTCGTGATAATGCGTGATGAAGAGGCCTTCCAGAGAGGTCAGTTGCCCTGCGTCGCGCATCTTCTTCAACTGGTTGATAATACCCTGCGAGCCGCAATCGATCAGCCAGCCGGCGCCGCTGGTCGAAAGCACGAGCCGGGAGTTCTGAATGGGGATCACCCAGCCGGGAAGGTCCCTGGTCACGCCCCACTTCATCCAGGCGACTTCGTCCGGCGCGTCGAGCGCTCGCCGGGCCAGGATATCGTAACGCTCTTTGAAGTACCAGCGTCCCGCGTTGATGGACAGGTAGTTGGCGTAGGCGGCTTGGAGCCGATCGATCAGCTTGGGGATCGAGGTCTGGGGGTTTCGGATTACCGGGCCCCGCGCCGGGATCAGGATGTCGGGGTCCTGAGCGAGGATCGTCCTCAAGCTTTCGATCAGTTCGCCGATCCGGCCCGCATAGCCATGATAGCCTCGGATCTGGGCGTCGGCGACGGCGTCCTGCAGACTGTAGAGGTCCAGGAGACGCCCATCGGCATAGATGGTGTCCCCGACGAAGGCGTACTTGAGACCGTCGACATCCAGTAGGTATGTCACGGCGCCGCGCGTGTAGCCCGGCGTGTCGATCACCTTCACCGCGAGGTCTTGCCAGGGGATGGTGTCACCACCCTTGACGGTGCGGTCGACTTTCAGTGGTGTTACGGGGACTTTGGTCGTCTGCTGGTGGTAGTCGTGGAAACGGGCGGTGACAAAGGTCTTCCAGAAGGCGGTGGCGTTGGTGAAGGCCGGCGCTTCGGCGGTCGGGACAATCGACTTGGCCCCACGCTCAACCAGGCCGCGTCCGGCCCAGATCACATCGCGCCGGCTGTGCGTGAACAGGACCATATCGGCCTGTTGAACGCTTTCGGTCGGGTCGCCATAGACGACGAGCGCGTGCCCGTTGCGTTTGATCGCGGCGCCATTAACCGGACCCGGAAGGATGCGAACCGATGGGCTCAGGATGTCCGTCGCCTCTGGCGCCGCCAGGGCGATCGGGCCAGTGACAATGACTAAGGTTAAGATCACGAAGAGCTTATACATGGCGATTCCTTCTATCGATATCGGCTGGAGACCTTGGGTGTCACGGGCGGCCGGGAGCGTATCGGTTACTGTCCCCCAGTCTTCTGTTTTGCTGGCAGAGTCGCCGTTTCGAGGTTCAGCAGATGCTTTTCGAACCAGGCGACCCAGGCGGCGTTGCCCCGCTTGGCGTCATCGCCGCGAAAACCATGGCCGGCGCCCTTGATGGTCAGCAGTTCGGTGGCGACGCCGTGGGCTTTGAGCGCGTCGCGCATCTTCTCGCTGTGCCAGATGGGCACGAGCGTGTCGTTGTCGCCATGGATGAGCAGGGCCGGGGGGTCGTCAGGACTGACGTGACGCAAGGGCGAGACCTCATCAGCTTGGTTGGGGTCGAACTGGAGGGCCGGGAAACTCACGCGATAGGGACTGTCTTCTTTGACGTAAGGCCGCAAGTCCGTCGGGGGGAAGTACGCCACCGCGGCCGCGACGCGGTCGCTCACGCGCAGGACTTCATCCTTGGCGCTGGGGTCGCCGGCGTCTGATGTCGTGGCCAGGACCAGCGATAGGTGTCCGCCCGCGCTGGCGCCGCAGACGCCCAACCGCTCGGGATCGACGCCGAATCGCTTGGCGTGCAGCCGTATGAAGCGGACGCTGCGCCGCACGTCGGAGACGACTTCAGGGACGACGTACTTGGGACTGCTGCCGTGCCGGACGGCGAAGACGGTGAACCCCTTGCCCAGTAGAGGCTGGAACAGTCCCATGGTCTGCTCGGGCGGCGCCCAACGCGAATACCAACCACCGCTGACCATGAACAGCACGCCGACGCCGTTGCCACCTTCAGGTTGAAACACGTCGAAGGTGAGCGCCATGCCGTGCTTGTGTCCATACACGACATCCGGCGTGATCCGGATACCCTCGCCGGCGTGCAGGGGGATGACCGTCGCGAAGGTCACGAACAGAATCGTCCCCAGAGATATCGAGTTGGTGCAGGCGGTTCGCTTCATTGGGCTCCCTTTCATATTGGTGCGTGTGTTTGCTTAGGGCGCTGATTGTGCCACTGCCTCAAGCAAGAATACCGCGAACCTTCGGCCGACGCAAGGGGCGCCTCGCGCCTGGTCACGGTCTCAAAGGCGGGTCTCTAGAAGGTGATTTTGGCTGGTAGGTCGTCGTAGCCGTGGTACTTCTGCTCGATTCGATCGGGATACATCTTGACGATGCGAAAGCCGAGGGGGTCCTTGGGCTGCCCCATCTGCTCCAGCGCGATGCCCGTCGAGCTGGTCGTGATCAGTTCCAGTTCTTTGTCCCGGACGTACGCATTGTGATGAAAGTGCCCCGAGAAGACGGCTTCGACCCCGTACTTATGGAACATCTCCAGCAGCTTCATCCGTCGGGCCTTGGGGAGGTTGAAGTACTCATCGTCCTCGTCCGCCTTGCGCAGGGCCAGCGGGTAATGCGTATACACGGTGATGTGGTCGTAGCCCTTGCCTTGGGCCGCTTGGAGTGTCTGTTCGAGCCATCGCATTTGCCACTGATAGTGGGGCCAGTCTTCGGCGCCTGACTTGATCATCGTCGACTCGAAGACGACAAAGAGACTGTTCTTGTGCTCGAACGCATACCAGGGATGTCCGAACCGCGCCTGACACCAACCCAGGGATTCGGGATTGGACGGGGTGTAGTCGTGGTTCCCAAAGACGTTGTAGAGCGGTATCTTCCCGTCCAGCTTCGCGGCGACATCAAGATAGGCCTGGGCCTCTTCTTCGTTGCCGGCGTGATTGATCAGGTCGCCACAAACGATCACGAAGTCGGGCTTGAGCTGGTTGGCGTATCCAATGGCCCTTTCCCAGCTTTCCTTCGAGCCCCAGAAGAGTTGCGGATCGGCCATGACGAAAAAGCAGAAGCCCGGTTGATCGCTCTGGGTGGCCGAACTCCTTCGTGTGAACGGCCAGGTCAGCGCTGCGGCGCTCAAGCTCGCCATCTTGATCAGGTCGCGTCTGTTCAACTTGTCCTCTGTCACTTCCAATCTCCTGGCTACTTGTTCTTTGCCTAGTCGATGCCATTGTGCCGGAAACGCCAGGAGGATTCAAGGGAGAACTACGAAAGGACCGTTATGGGGCCGACGATGGGAAAAGGGCCAAACCAGCAGGGGGGGGCTTTGGTGCGGCGGTGGTTCAAATGTCGCCATGACGCACCATTGCTGCTGGTTTGGCCCAGAGGACTTCAGTCTATCTCACGCTCGGCGTGTCTCTGACTTACCCGGAGATCCCACCGGTCCAGACCTGGCCGTCCGACCAGATGAACACACCCCAGTCCGACGGGACGGTCGGAATGGGCGGTTCCGGCGGAGTCACCGGCGGTTTCGTCGGTTCGGGCGTCGGCTCCTCACCCGGTTGATTGTTGCTGCTGCGGTGATCGTCGTCCTTCAGTTCGTCAACCAGTTCGTCGAGCGTCCGGTAGACGATGAAGGTCGATCCGCCGAATTCCAGGATGGACCCAATCACACCCTTGTCTGCGAAGGCGGTCTCGTAGTCGTCCATGTTGGAGATGCCCTTCATCTCGAGCACGTTGCTGGCGAATTCCAAGGGGACGAGCAGGACCCAGTCCAGGGCTTTGTCGGCCTTGTTCTTGCCGGCGATCAACTGGACCGGCACGCGGGCGAGATTGGTCACGGCCTGGCCGGCGTGCTTGAGGATCTCGATCAGGTCTTCGATGCACATGCCGATCGATCCGGTCACGTTGTCGAAATAGCCCCAGGTCACGGCGTTGCCGATCTCTTCGGTGGTCTTCCAGGCCCCGCCAATGGTTCGGCCCGTAAAGACGAGCGGCCGGACGAGAGGATGGTTGTCCTGGTAGACGTTCTTGTCGTGGTCGGGCAGGGCGTTGAGCGTTATGAGATCCGCGATCGAATAGAGTCCGTCGCCCAGATTGACCACGGTGTCGCCGGCCTGCTTGGGCACACGCGTCGGATCGTCGATCAGACCCTTGCCGTCGTTCTTTCTAAATTGCACCGCGCGGTCGGATGCATAGCCCAGCGTAATCACGTTGGTGGTGTCCTCAACGATCAGGCCGATGCGTCCCAGGGCGTTCTGGAGGCTCTGTCCCGAATGACGCGCTCCTTCCTGGACGGCATGGTTTCTGTATTTGTCCAGGTCCGCCCCGAGCGACCACGCCGGTTCACTGGGATCGGCGAAGAAGTGCTTGGCCTGCGACATATCCATGGCGGCGTACATGACCGGACTGGAGATCGGGCTGGCTGCTCTGGCCGGTACGCTTTCTTTGGGCAACAGGGGCATCTGCGGCGCAGCCGTCTGTCGCGGCATGGTCAATTGTCTGGGCTTCACTTGGGGCGTTTGTTTCGCCACCACGGCCGGTGCCGGATCGACCGCCGTGTGTTCCGGAAGCGGCGTCTCCGTCTCCAGGGAACGGGCTTTGAGCGCGGCCATCTTCTTCAGGGCTTGCTGAGCGGCGCCGTTCTCAGGCGACAGCCACGTGGTTGCATTCTTCGCGGGTTGCGATGTCGCCGGTTTGTGCGCAAAGTGCTTCTCGGGCGCCGGCCACGCAGTTTCATCAACCGCCGGTTTCTGCGGCGCAGGACTGCTCGAGGGTAGCCAGGTCGCGTGACTCGTAGGTATCGCCGCATTCACAGACGTCACCGTCCGTGGGGTCGAGTTGCCGGAGGGCAACCAGTTGGCATGACTCATCGGCGGCGCCGCGTTGACGGTTTCTTGCGGCGCGGGGGTCGCTGACACTGGCGTCTTGGCGGCCGGAGGGCCTGACGGCAGCCAGGTCGTATGGCCTCTGATCGGTGCCGGTGGCAGCGGATCACGGATGGTTTCTTTGGTCGAGGCCGTTCCTGTGGCCGGCGCCGTCGGCGCTGGGAGGGACGGATCGCTGGGTGACAGCCAGCGCACCTGCCCGAGAGAGGAATCAGAAGATGCGCCCTTGGGAGTTGGCTGATGCGTGGACGACAGCCAGGCCGGCGGGCTCATGATTGGTTGTGACGTCACAGATTGCCGAGGTGCTTGATTGCCGGGCGACAGCCAGGTGACTCCCAGTGTCGGTCGGGCAGGCGCCGGCGTCGGAGCAATCGGACGCGGTGTTTGCAGATTCCTTGCACCGAGCACGGCATTGCCCGGTTTGGAGGGCCCCATCTTGTCCGCCAGTTCCAGTAGATATCCCTGAGGATGGAACGGGTCCTTGATTGCGCCCGACTGGGTCGCCGAGGGGGCGCCCAGGACGCGCCAAGTCTGCCCCAACTTCGGCGTCGAGTCCGCCAGGCAAGCGCCCACGGCCCCGACCCAGATCAGCAAACCGGAAAGTCCGATACGCACCGATCGCGGTGTCAGAAAAATTCTATTCAGAATCCAGAAAATCGAGCCGAATCCGGCTACGCTGCAGTCGGCCAAGCGATGGCCGAGACCGGGCTGGTTCTGTAGAAATGTACTGCGCATTTTCATCGCCCCCATATACGACATCCATCTTCCTGGCGGACTACCCCAGGGTTCAAGACGCGTTTAACACCCCAAAAATCACATGGCGCCGCAACTCCGAACGGCTCCGGAAGGACCCCAAAACAACCTTGTTCAAGGCTCCATCAAGCATATTATCGGGACCCGTCCTCACAAGTCCCACATGCATATTCGCTGTTAGACATTCAGCGTTGTTGCCCGTCCGTGGAAGCTCTCCTGGTTGCTGAAACAGATGGTGTATTCACACCCCCAATTAGTCTGCTTATTGTATCAGAATCACTCGTCCAGGTCAAGGACTGTTTTGGCCACAAGCGTGTCTGGGAAGGGCCGATGGTCTATTCGGACGTGGTTTCGCGCGGCCGCAGCCGATCGGCAAGACGATGGCAATCCCGTGTGTCTCGGTGACGCGAAGCCATCTGCTCCTCAGTATTGCCCAGGGATGGTCATTGCACTGGGCCGCAAATCCGGTATGCTCTTGGGACCCTTGGAGGTTGTGTGATCTCCGGACGATTGGCGGATAGGGCGTGAACGGAAAATCTCTCAGATTACAGTGGATCCAGTTGGCTGTCCTCTCGGGCATCCACTTCTCGGTCGACATGTTCGGCAACATGTTGCCCGCGATCCTGCCCGAGATTCGATCGCACTTTGCCCTGCGGCTCTCGCTGGGCAGTGTCGTGCTGGCTTCGCTGATGCTGACGGCCAACGGCGTGCAACTGTTGACCGGGCACATGCGGCCGGACAAGAGCAAGCCGCTGTTCCTGCACGTCGGTCTGCTCCTGGCGGCGGCGATCTGCCTGCTGGCGCTGGCGCCGCAGTCGTCGTTGGGGGTGGCGATGATCATCGCCTTGGGAATCGTCAGTGGCTGCGGCATTGCCGTGGTCCATCCCGAGGGGCTGCGCGGCGTACACGCGCTAAAAGGAATCTCCCCGTCCATGAGTACGGCGGTGTTCATGACGGCCGGCTTCCTCGGCTTCGCCAGCGGCGGGGCGATCGCCACCCAACTGGTGGCCGGCCATGGGCTGGCGGGGCTCTACCCACTGATCCTTTGCCCCGTCATCGGGGTCGTCGCGTTGGTGCTGTCACGCGTACGACTCTCCGTGGGCGATAGCGAATCTGAGGTGGCCAAAGCCGCGGCCGCCTCCTCCTCGGAGCGGCTTCCCTTCTGGCGTGTGCTGGTCATGGGACTGCCGGCCGCGACCGCTACGACGATCCTTCTGTCACTGGTGCCGACCTATCTCCACGACGAGCTGGGCTTCGAGCTGACCTTTGGCGGTCTCTCAACCGCCATGTTCGGCGCCGGCGGCACCGTCGGTCCGTTCGTCTGGGCGGCCGCGGCGAGTCGAAAGGGCGACCTGCCCTGCGCGTTCTGGGCCTTCCTGCTGTCTGTGCCCTGTATGGTTCTGTATCTGGTCTTCAGCGAGCAGCGTTTCGCGATTTGGATGCTCTTCGGCGCCGGGTTCTGTTCGATGTCCGCCTATATCCTGGCGATTACGCTGTCGCGCTCCGCCAGTGGCTTGAGCTTTGGGCAGCGCATGGCCTTCATCGTCGGGGGCAACTGGGGAATCGCCAACATCGTCTTCATCGCCGTCTCGCCGCTCGCCGAGCGGTATAGCACAGGTCTGGTCCTCAAGTTCACGCCCGTCGGCTACGCACTCTCGGCACTGCTGGCGTTATGGATGGTCGTCAAGTATCCCCAGGCCAGTCGTCGCGCCCGCGCCACGGTCATTGAGGCCATCGCCCACGAACATCCCCCGGCTTGACGGTTCCTGCGCTGGCTATGGTTTCGCGTCTTCCTTGATCCAGTCCTCCGTGAAGCGGGCGTACTTGATGGTCTTGCTGGCGCCGTCGCGGTCGTTGTGGTGGTAGCTGTAGACCACGTGCAGGGCGCCATCGCGGCCCTGGATGATGGAGGGGTAATGGCTCCGCGTCGCTTTGGATCCGCGCTGGTCGAGTTCAAGGTGGCGCGTGTGCGACCAGGTTTGGCCCCCGTCGGTCGACAGCGAGATGGCCAGGCTGTGTCGCCCGTCCTCGGTGTCGTTGTTGGCCAGGACCCAGTGGCCGTTGGCCAGCGTGACGAGATCGGCCCCGGCGCCGGGGTTGAGCAACTGGGAATCCTTGACCGTGCTCCAGGTGACACCGTCATCGGTCGAGTGGCTCACATGCAACCGTTGGGGAGGCGGTCCATTGTCGCGCATATAGGCGACCAGCGTTCCATCGGGCTTGCTCGCGATACTCGCCTGGATGTTTCCCGGGCCGACGAGTGGTTCGCTGAACGCCCAGGTGCGCCCGCCATCGTCCGTCAGAGCCATGAGCGAAAAGCTGAAGCCATCGGAATAGAGCGGAACGATCATGCGTCCGCTTTGGGTGAAGACGGCCTTGTTCTTCGTCTGCCAACCCATCCGGCGGAAGTAGGGATATCCGAGTTTCTGCTCGGTGCGCTGGCCCGCCTCGTCGACGAGAATGCCCTTAGCCATCATATCTTCGCCGCGCGCCTTGGCGAGCATTCGCGCGCCCCAAAGTCTCCATTGGGTGGCCATCAGCTTGGCCTTGATTTCGCTCGTCGTCACACCGCCTTCGACAATGTACTTCTCGTATTCACCGATCTGTCGTTCGACCGATCTGACAAAACGATCGCCGGGCTGGGTGCCACGCTCGGTGCGGTCCCCCGGCTTGACGTGCAGCACGTCTTGCCAGTCCCAGGCGGGCGGCCCGGCGCTTGGGCCGGGCTGGTTGCAGAGCCGGTACTTCACCAGCGACGTCTCCCACTGGTTGGCGATGACGGTGTACCACATCAGCCAGAGCCGATCCTCGCGGTCCATGAACAGGATCGGATTGATGTCGGGGAACTCGGGCGTGTCGGCCATGACGAAGGGCTCGCTCCAGGCCGCAGCGCCGCCCTTCAAACGGGCGCCCATGATCGCGACGTCGTCGGCCCAGCGCTCGCCCGAGCCCTGGAACCAGGCGGCCAGCAGATCGCCGTTGGGCAGTTCGACGATGGTCGAGCCGTGCACGTGTTCAGTGACGTAGGGAAAGATCTCCATCGTTTGGCAAGTCTCGACGCCCAGGCAACGGGACATGGGGACAACGAGCAGCAAACACAGAAGGGCGGTTCGATCGAGGCGCATCATGGTCTCCTCTCACAGAAGGCGTCGCGGCTTACAGGGTCACGATCTCCAGCAGGGTGATCTTGAAAAGGATGTCCTGGCCGGCCAGGGGGTGGTTCATGTCCACGGTGACGTGCGTGTCGGTGACCTTCGTCACCGTGGCGTTGATCACCTCGTAGTCGTCGGCGGGCAACCGCAAGCGCTGCCCCACCTTGGGCCGGACGCCCTCGGGGAATTCCTTCCGACTGATGGTCTGAATGAGGTCGTCCCGGCGGGGGCCATAGCCCTTGTCCTTGGGAACGACCACGACCTTCGATTCGCCGGGCGTCATGCCGACCAGCGCCTTCTCCAACTCAGGATGGAGATCCTTATGCCCGATGATGAACTCCATCGGCTGGCCGTCCTCGCCCATCTCGAATTCACTACCGTCGGTCAACCGACCCGCGCAATACGCACGAACGATATCGCCCTCTTGGGCCCGTGCCATACCATTCTCCTATTGTTGCTGGCGTTGCTTTCTTCGTATCCGGCCGCCCACCCTAACACAATCGCTGCCCGACTGCAAATCTCTCACGGACCGAGTGCGGAACGGCCTAAAGCCGTCCCGGCAAAGTGCCGATAACTCCTCTTATGGAAACCGAACTGCTTACTTGCGAAGATGCCGAAACGTCGATACCGAGCCCAGAGAAGCCTAATACGCCGGCCCAGACGGACCAGAAGCGATGCCCGTTCTGTGCCGAGTGGATTCAAGACCAGGCGATCAAGTGCCGGTATTGCAACGAGTTCCTGGACGGATCGAATCGTGGCTCGAAGAGACCGCGGCCGAAAAAATGGTATTTCGCCACCGGCACCCTCGTCATGGCCCTGCTCTGCCTGGGCCCGCTGGCCCTGCCCCTGGTCTGGCTGAACCCCCGCTACAAACCAGCGACTAAAGCGATCATCACCCTGGTCGCCCTGGCCCTCTCGATTGCCTGCACCTACCTCCTCGGCGCCCTCTACGGCCAGTTCATCGACCAAATCAACGCCCTGGGAATCTGACGCCGGTGCGATTCCCGTTTGTGGGTAACCTCTCGATGTCCGTGTGAGGGTTGTCATCCTGAACGCAGTGAAGAGCCTGCCCTGAGCGAAGTTGAATGGGATCTGGCCTGAGCGGAAGATGTTGGTTTCGTTGTGAGAGAGACGTCTCGTTCCCGGGCCAGATGGTTCGCCGGGCTCACCATGACAAGTGTCGAGATGGGCACACGAGACAATTGACCGGCTGCCGGCCGGAATCACGAAAACACGCCCAGGACCAGGAATCTACCTACAAACCTGAATTGTACCCTGGTGAGGGCGAGTGGTGGGATTTTGCTTGACGCCGCCGGCTTAGGTTTGTATATTAGAGAACAAATATTGATTGTGAGATCAGTGGCCGATTCTGAAGGGTAGCTCGTTATGGCCCGTGGAAGACAGATCCCGTTGGACTTCGCTCAGGGCAGGGGCTCTGTCGGTTGGTGGAGGGTGGGGCGGTTCATTGGGGTGGTCTGGGCTGGTCTGGTGGACTCTATTTTGCAAAACAAAGCCAATTCCCCTGTTTCTGGCCTGGAAATGGGGGTGTGGCGAAGAAACAAACCCAAACAAACCCAATTGTGGGGGCGGATTACGGGGTTGGTTTCACCATTTTGCGAAGGCTCTGTGGCGGTCGCAGTTGGCTTGCTCGGACGGTCTCAGTTTTGGTATAATGGATCGGCCGGCCCGGAGTGGGTCGTTACAGGTCAAATGGAGGAACTCCCATGAAGCGGTCTTGGCTGCGTTTCTGGCTCGTTTGCCTCTTGGCAATGATGGCTGTGCCGAGTTGGGCCGGGGCGATGACGATTCGGCTTGGCGACGAGGGCGCGACGTTCGTTGACCTCGGGGCGACCTGGCGAATTCTCCCTGGTAGCGAGGCGCCCAGCGAGCCGGGCGACGCTTGGGCGCAGATTGACTTTGACGATTCGCTCTGGGGGACCGGAGCGGCGGGTTTTGGCTATGGCGATGACGACGATGCTACCGTGCTCGACGACATGCGGGGCGAGTACGTTGCCGTCTATATCCGCAAGGAATTCACTGTCTCATCGGTGCCGGATGGGGCGATGGTGGAGCTGGTGATCGATTACGACGATGGGTTCATCGCCTATCTGAATGGTCAAGAAGTGGCGCGACGCCACATGCCTGACGGCCCGGCTAGTCATACGACGATGGCTTCTTCTCATGAGGCCGGTTCGCCCGAGACTATCACTTTGGGCTCGGCGGCCGATCTACTAGTTGAGGGCGACAACATCCTGGCGATTGAGGGACACAATATTTCGGAGACCAGTTCCGATTTCTCGCTGAACGCCGGATTGCGGATGGGCTCGGACGCGTTGCGGGCCGGTGAGATGTGGATTGTTACGACGCCGGCCACGACACTCAACGGCATCGTCGAATCGCCCGAGGCGGTCTCCGTGACGGTCGATGACATGGCGATCGAGTTCGATGTCGACGCAGGCAGATGGGCGGCGGATGTGTCCTTGGAGGTCGGCCGCAATACCTTCGTCGCTGTTGCGTTCGATGCCGACGCGAGCGAGGTGGATTCCGGTTCAATCGATATCGTGTATGTTCCCTCGGCCAATCACCTCGCCGGCGAACTGACAACCGACACCATCTTGTCGGGCGCCTGGGTGATGGACGAGGCGGTTACGGTCCCGGACGGGGCGGTTCTGACGATTGAACCCGGGACGGTGATGCTGATGCAGGACAATGTCTCGCTGATCGTCCACGGACAACTGCTGGCCCGGGGGAAGGAGGCTCAGCCGATCCGGTGGACGCAGTATGGCGCCGGCGCCACCTGGAATCAGATCCTGTTCGTCGACGCCAACGACAGTCGCTTCGACCATTGCCTCTTCGAGTATGCCGACAGCGAAGGGGCCCATCAGGACTACTACGAGGAAGGCCCGCGCGACTATCACGAAGCGATCGTGGCTGTCGCCTGTCATATCGATGTGAACGACTGCGTCTTTCAGAACATGCCCGACGATGGTGGCGGGGCCGAGGGCGACGCGATCGCGATCATCTCCGACGATCCGAACCATCCGGGCGACGCGACGGCCAACGTCACGGGCTGTGAGTTCCTGGCCATCGGGCAGGGTGTCCACACGCGCTACGCGTATGTCCTGGTCGAGGACTGCTTCTTCACAGGCAAGCGGGGCGACAACGACGACGTCGATCTTTGGGGCGAGAGCACGCCGGCGCCGCTGATCCGGAACAACCTGTTCCTGGACCCGGCCCACGACGACATGATCAACCCGACCAGGTGCTCGGCGGTCATCATCGGCAATGTGATTGCCGGCAGCGACGATCACGGTGTCGTGCTGCGCGGTCGGTGCTTTCCCGTGATGATGAACAACCTCATCTACGATTGCAGCGCCGCCGGCATTGCGATCGAGAACGCATGCGAGGCGCTGCTGGTCAACAATACGATCGTCGATTGCGGGCGGGGCCTGCGCCTGTTCGATCTCGGGCGGTGGCGGCCTCCCTATCGGCTCAGCCCGGGTGGGGGCACGGCTACCGTCGTCAACTGCATCATCTGGGACTGCCCCCGGCCGATCACGCTGAACGACAGCTCGAACGGCGACATCGAGGATCGGGGTTCGCACCTGAGCGTTCTGTATAGCGATATCGAAGGGGGCGTTGACGGGATCTCCGTCTCCGGGAGCCAGTCCACGGTGGCCTGGGGGCTGGGCAATCTCGACGCCGATCCACTCTTTGCCGACCCCACACAGGGCGATTTTCACCTTAGGTCCGAGTTTGGCCGCTGGGACCCGAATGGGCAGCAGTGGGTCATTGACGATGTGACCAGTCCCTGCCTGGATGCGGGTGATCCGAACGAACCGGTGGGCGAGGAGCCCTTCCCGCACGCCGATCGGATTAATATCGGCACTTTTGGCGGGACCGGCCAGGCGAGCAAGTCTCCCGAAAACGGGCTTGAACCATCTGGCCAGTGAGGCGTATAATACGTACAGTAGAAGTTACGTTCGCTGGTTGTGGTCTCTGATGATGTATTTGCCTGTCCAATGAATCGAAACGGCTTAGACAAGACGAAACGGAACAAGCTCGTGTTCGTGCTGGTGGCGGCGTTGGTCGCGATCAATGCGTCTCAAGGGATCGTTCTGTGCGTCGATCCGGACGGCCGCATGTCGATCAGACCGGCCGGCCATCACTATTGCATGAGTGAGGCCCACACGCACGAGAGCGCCGATCCGAGTGTCTACGAGGACGTACACTCAGAGACGGATCACGAACACTGTGAGGTATGCGTTGACATTCCCGTGTCCGCTGAGGACCGACTCATTTCCAAAGCGGCACAGACCCTGATGGCCTCGTCAGTCGGCAGAGGATCGATATCGCCGCCGGCGGATGACCTGTCGGCTATGGGGTCGCCATGCCGTCCTTTCCCCACTTGTGACATCCCACTGCGCACTGTGATTCTGCAGGTGTAGCCCAGCGCGCTTTGTGATCGCGCCGACGCGATTTCGATCGCCGGCGGATCGCCGAATCTATGCGCCGACAATCCAGCACAGAATCGATTGTCCGTTGTGGGAGTCACCTATATGTTTCGAACCATCTTCACGTTACTGTTGGCCCCGGCTCTGCTCCTCGGGGGGGGGCTGTCGCTCGGCGGAGAGATCCTCGCCATCGCCCGAGTTACGCGGTTCTGCGCCCTCGCGAATCGCTGAGGTCAGAGAGTCGGAAACCCCCTTGGCGAAAGTTGAGGCTGCCGATCCGACCGGCACTGTCACACTGCACGAAGCGGCGGCCCTGGCGCTGCTGCGCCATCCCGGGCTGAAGGCCTATGCCATCGAACGGCGGGCCGCGGAGGCGCGCAAGCTCCAGTCAGGGCTGAGACCCAATCCAAAGCTCGAAATCGAGATGGAAGAGGTCGCTGGCAGTGGGGAGCGGAGTGGTTTCGATGCGGCTGAGACCTCGATCACGCTGGGCCAACTCATCGAGATGGGCGGCAAACGCGACAAGCGAGTCCGCCTGGCGTCGCTGGAGGCCGAGTTGACCGAGGTGGCCTATGAATCCAAGCGTCTGGATGTGCTCAAGGACGTCACGGTGAGTTTCGTTGAAGTGCTGGCCGCCCAGGAGCGGTTGGCGCTGGCCGAGCGGTTGCGCGATCTCTCGCAGGCGGCGCAGGCAGCGGTGGCGCAGCGCGTCGCGGCGGGCAAAGATTCGGGGGTGGAGGAGTTGCGGGCGGACGTGGCCCTGGCGAAGAGCCGGATCGAAGCCAGCAATGCGGCGCGTGTCCTCGCGTCGGCGCGGCAGAGACTGGCCGCGGCGTGGGGGTCTCGCACTCCCGTGTTCGAGAAGGTCGCGGGCGGTTTCTACGAGGTGCTTGTCGCACCGGCCTTGGATGAGGTCGCCGACTCCCTGGCGGGCAATCCCGATCTGACGCGATGGGCGGTAGCGCAGCGGCAGCGAAAGGCGGCTCTGGAACTGGAGAGGGCCAAGGGCAAGCTGGATGTCACGATACGCGGAGGTGTGCAGCATTTCCAGGAGACGGACGATTCAGCGTTTGTTGTTGGCCTGGCTCTCCCGATCCCGATATTCAATCGCAATCAGGGAGGCATCCTGGAGGCGACGGAGAGACTGGCCAAGGTCCGGCAGGAATCCGTCGCGGCTGAAATCAGGCTTGCTGCCTCGCTGGCCGAGGCGTTGAATCGAATGGCGGGGGCCTATGACGAGACCGGCATTCTCCGCCAGGAGGTGTTGCCCAAGGCCCAGCAGGCCTTCGAGGCGGCCAGTGAGGGGTATCGCGAGGGCAAGTTCGACTATCTGCACGTCCTCGATGCTCAGCGCACGCTCTTTGAAACCCGACTCCAGTACATCGACACGGTTAAGCGGTATCACCTGGCTCGGGCGGATGTCGAGCGGTTAATCGGACAGCCCCTGCACCCATCGCGCGACGAAGGCGAAGTGGGCTCGAAAGGAACAGACCAATGAAACGAACCGGTTTATACATCACCATAATCGTACTTGTCGTGGGCGCCGCTCTGGGGATAGGAGCGCTCAAACTGGACCTCCTTCCGGCCGGAATCGCCAATAGTTCAATGACCGACGACGCGGCGCCCGAGGACGACCACGCTCACGGCGATGAAGAGCATGATCATGGTGACGAGAAGACGTCCCAAGTCACCGTCTGGGGCGAACGTTTCGAGGTGTTCCTGGAGCACCCCTATCTCGTCGCGGGTTCTGCGGCCCAGTTCGTGACCCATGTGTCCGATCTGACGACGGGCCAACCGCGAACGGCGGGACCTGTGGTCTTCGTTCTCACCGCCGAGTCGGGTCTGTGGCGCGAGTACGTCGAGCATGCGCCGGCCCGCGCGGGGATCTATCTTCCCCAGATCATCTTCCCTGAGGCGGGGCGGTGGGCGGTCACTCTGAAGGTTCCCGTTGAGGGCCTTGACCACGAGGTGATTCTGCCTGCCTTCACGGTCTATGGATCGCAGGCCGAGGCCGATGCAGCGCCCGAGGTTGAAGCGGCTCAAGGCGCCAGCTTCCTCAAGGAACAGCAATGGCCTATTCGGATGAAGGTGCAGCAGGCGGCGGTTCGCCCCGTGGGCGGCAAGGATGTTCTGACCATCCCCCAGACGTCAGTTATTGGGGACCATGACGAACCGGCGGCGTTTGTGCAGGTGGCCGGCGAGACCCTTCAAGAGCGACACATCATGTTGGGCGCGGTCGATGCCGGTTATGTAGAAGTGATTTTGGGGATTATCGAGGGCGAACAGGTCGTGTACTCGGGCGTTGAAGCAGTGGAGCAGGCGATGCACGGAGCCGACGACTCCGGTCACGCTCACGGTCCTGACGATGGCCATGGGCATGATGAGGTCCAGACGAGCCAGGACAGCATGAGCCGATTCGATATTGCGACCAGCGTCGCCGGGCCAGGCACCCTGGAGTTTCGCACCACGCTGACTGGCGAGGTGCGCCTCAATGCCGACAGGGTGGCCCACATTGTGCCCCAGGTCTCAGGAAAAGTCCGCGATGTGATCAAGAACGTGGGGGACACGGTGGCCGAGGGCGAGGTCGCGGCCTGGCTGGAAAGCACGACGCTGGGACAGGCCAAAATCGACTATCTGTCCAAGTTCGCCGAGCTGTCCTGTTGCGCCATGGAGTTGACACGAGCCCGCGAGGTCCACGACAACGCCAACCGCTTGCTGGAAGCACTGGCGTCTTCACCGTCCCTGGAGACCCTGCGCGATACGGACTGGGGGGCCATGGGCAAGGTGCGCAGCGATCTGGTCTCGGCCTATGCCGAACTGCAGTATGCCCAGGCCACCTACGACCGGGAAAAGCAACTCTTCGAGAAGAAGATCACCAGTGCCGATGATTTCCGAAAGTCCGAGAGTGCTTTGAAGAAGGCGGGCGCTCTCTACGAGGCCGCCCGTGACAGAGTCGCGTTCGACGTTCAGTATGAACTGCTGGAGGCGACGCGCGCCCAGCGTGTGCGGGAGTTCGAAGTCATCGGGGCTGAGCGCTCGCTCTATGTCCTCGGCCTCAAGGCGGCCGATATCCTCGCCCTGCAAACGCTCGGAGCGGCTCAGTCAGCCCCTGGCGTTGAGGCCGAGGTGTGCACCGACCCGAACTGTGCCGACTGTGCCAAAGAAAAGGCGGACCTGGCCGACGGTTCTCTCGGCAACTCGGTGCGTGAGAACGAACGTCTCGCCTGGTATCCGTTGAGTGCGCCGTTCGACGGGACGGTGATCAGCAAGCACCTGTCCCTGGGCGAATCGGTCAAAGACGGCGCCGATGTCTTTGTCATTGCCGATCTGGCCACGGTCTGGGTGGATTTTCGCATTCATCAGAAAGACCTTCCAGCGATCGAACCTGGCCAAACGATTGTTATTGAGAGTGGGCCGGACCGCGCCGAGGGCGTCATCGCCTATCTGGCACCGGTGGTCGATGAGGACACCCGCACGGCTTTGGCCCGGGTGACCCTGCCGAATCCCGACGGGCGCTTCCGTCCCGGGACGTTCGTCAACGGGATCGTTACGATTAGGCACGCCGAGACGCCGGTGGTGATCGAGAAAACGGCGATTCAGTACATCGACGATCAGCCCTGTGTCTTCGTGCATGACGGATACGACTTCGAGAAGCGCAATGTCCTCCTGGGTCGGACCGACGGGCGTCGCGTCGAGATCAAGGCGGGGCTGCAGCCCGGTGAGAACGTGGTCACGAAGAACGCCTTTCGGGTGAAGTCGGAAGCCGAGAAGGCCAAGACTGCCTCCAGTGGGCATGGGCACGTTCATTGATCGAACGCGTCTGATCCAATGTCGCCAGCCCAGATGAGAGTGCTTTCAGGAAACTCGGAGCGTAAGAGAAATGATTGAACAGATCATCCGATTCTCATTCAAATACAAGTTGCTGGTTCTACTGCTCTTTGTCGGTGTCTGCGGCGCGGGGATCTACTCCCTGATGCATCTGCCCATCGACGCGTTCCCCGATGTCAGTCCCAACCTGGTGCAGGTTTTTGCCGAGGCCGAAGGCATGGCGGCCGAGGAGGTCGAGCAGCTCATCTCCCGACCGGTCGAGGTGGCGATGATGGGCATTCCGGGTGTCAACAAGATCCGCTCGCTGTCCTCGCACGGGCTGTCCACGGTCAACATCTACTTCGAGGACGACGTGGACATCTACTTCGCCCATCAGCAGGTGGCCGAACGGCTCAAGGTGGCTGAGGAGGGCATCCCGGACGGGGTCAATCTGCCCCACGGGATTGAGAAGGGGCCGGTCGTCAGTGGGATGGGCAAGATCCTGGCCTATTACGTCGATGGCGATGGCTACAGCCGGACGGAACTCAGGACGCTGCAGGACTGGGTCGTCAAGCGAAACCTTCAGACCGTCCCGGGTGTGGCGCAGGTGCTCAGCCAGGGAGGCCACGTGCGTCAGTATCAGGTCAAGGTCCTGCCCGACAACCTGCTCAAGTACGATCTGACCATCGACGAGGTGGCCGACGTCATCGGTCGAAACAATCAGAACATGGGGGCCGGCCTGATCGAACGCGGTTCCGAAGAACTGATGGTGCGCAGTCTGGGCCAAATCAAGACCGTTGCGGATATCGAGAACATCGTTCTGAAGAGTCATCGGGGCAATCCCGTCTATGTCAAGGATGTCGCTCGGGTGGAGTTCGGCCAGGCGTTTCGGCGCGGTGTGGTCTCTATCAACGGGGATCGAGAGGTCGCCATTGGTGGGGTGTACAAACTCCACGGCGCCAACTCGTTTGAAGTGATCCGGCGGGTGCGGGCTCGTATTGACGAAATCAACAAGACCCTGCCTCCGGGGGTCACGGTCTCGGTGTTTCACGACCAGGCGGCCCTCGTGATGAACAGCGTCACTACGGTTCGCAACGCCCTGGTGGTGGGGCTGGTTCTGGTGTGCGTGGTGGCCTTCGTCTTCCTGGGCAACTTGCGCAACACGCTCATCCTGGCCTGCTCGCTGCCGTTCTCGGTGCTGCTAGCGATCGCCATGATGCGTCGTTACGACGTGCCGGGCGATCTGATCTCGTTTGGCGGCGTGGCCATCGCCCTGGGCATGATCATTGACGCGACGATCATTATGGTAGAGAAGATCCAGTCCTCCCTGCAGAACCCGGGCGATCGTCACTCGACGACCGAGGTGATTATCTCCACCAGCCATGAGATTGGACAGCCCATCTTCTTTGCGGTGGCGGTCATCATCATCGTCTTCCTGCCGATCTTCACGCTGCAGAACGTCGAGGGCAAAATGTTTCGCCCCCTGGCTTTCAGTGTCACGGTGACGATGATCGGCTCGTTGCTCTATGCCTTGGTGATTGCGCCGGTCTTCTACAGCTTGTTGCACAAGGATCGTGACGAAAAGAAGAAGCGAGCGCCCCAGTCCTCCCTCTTCCACCGTCTCTATCGACGTGTCCTCGAATTCTCGCTTCGCTACGGCGTTGTCATTGTCGTGGCCGTGGTGGTGCTTTTGGCGCTCGGCTGGCTGACCTTCCGCCGGCTGGGCAAGGAGTTCGTCCCCACGCTGCAGGAGGGCGCCGTCCAGGTCCTGGCGCACATGAACCCCAACATCGCGCTCAAGGAGATCGGCGAGGTGGCGATGCAGATCGAGAAGGACATCCTCAAGAGCCCTGAGGTGGAGCGCGTCCTCTCGGAGGTTGGCTACGGGGAGGTCGGACCCCACGTGCACCACACCAATTATGCGTGCATCACGATCATCCTGAAGCCGCGGGACCAGTGGACGCCGGGCAAGACGCAGGAGCAACTCGTAGCTGAGATGGACGCCCGACTGGCGGGCTATCCGGGCGCTTCCATTAGCTTCTCCCAACCCATTCAGCACGAAGTGGACGCCTTGCTCACGGGCACCGGGACCCAGGTCGTCGCCAAGCTGTTCGGCTCGGACCTGGAGGTGCTTGAGGAGAAGGTGGCGGAGATCGAGTCCGTCCTCTCGGGCATCGAGGGCGTTGCCGATCTGGCGACCGAGCAGTTCAGCGGGCAGACGCAGGTGCAGATCGCGATTGACCGACCGGCCATCGCCCGGCACGGTCTCAACAGCTACGAGATCCAACGCATTATCCACGATGCCGTCGGGGGGGGAGATTGTGGGGACGGTGTTCGAGCAGGAGCGCAGTTTCGGGATCAACGTTCGTTTCGAGAAGGCCTATCGCAACGACATCGAAGCGATCGAGAGTCTGCTGATTCGCACGGAAGCGGGGTATACGGTGCCCCTGCGCGAACTGGCGAAGGTCACGATGGTCACGGGTCTGAGGCAGATGAGTCGCGAGGATACCCGGCGCTTCATCTCTGTCCAGTGCAACGTTCGAGGCCGGGATGTGGGTGGTTTCGTCGAAGAGGCGCAGGAGGCCGTGGCGCAGGCGGTTTCACTGCCACCGGGCTACGTCGTCTCCTGGGGTGGGCAATTCGAACTGCACCAGGCCGCTAACCGGCGCCTGATGATCATTGTCCCGATAACACTGTTGCTCGTACTGACCATGCTCTATGGTCTGTTTGGCTCGGTCAAGAATGTGGTTCTGATCATGCTCAATATCCCTCTGTCCCTGGTGGGCGGCATCTTCGCACTCCGCCTGGCGGGCGCGAACCTGAGCATTCCCTCGTCCATCGGCTTCATTGCGCTCTTCGGTATCGCGCTGACCGATGGCCTCGTTCTGATCTCACGCTTTGAGCACCTGCGTGGCCAAGGTCTGGCCCTGAAAGACGCGGTCATTGAGGGCGCTCTGTCGAAACTGCGACCCGTGCTGATGACCACCCTGACGACGGCGCTGGGGCTCTTGCCCCTGATTCTCACCACCGGCGTCGGCTCGGAGATCCAGCGACCGCTCGCCATCGTCGTCGTGGGCGGATTGGCCTCCTCCACGCTCCTGACCCTGATCGTCCTGCCCACCCTCTATTGGAATTGCTCCCGCCACAAGCAGCCCGCCTAGATCCTGCGCGGCGGAGGTCTCACAAATATCCGAATTTTATCGGTTTATCTTCGTTACCGGGGGCAACTGGTGTGCCTTTATCGGGTAGTAGAAGAGGGTCTGGTCAGGAGTATGGGGTCATGATTGCAGCGAATTCCATCTTCAGAAGTGTTGGGCGGCCGGTTGGGCCGCTATTCCTGTCGAGAGCCTTAAGCTCCTTGCATAATTGGCTTTATGTCGATAGAACTGTCTTAGGTGTACGATGGCAGTCATAGATTCAACGATCTCACGTAGCGTGTTGTATCCCGGCGGTAAGGCGGGGAGATCCGGGGAACCGGAAAAAACCGCTGGAGAAAGGAGATCTAAGATGTATCTCGTGAAGAAAACCTCCTGTCCGAAATTGGCTATTCTGGCCGCGGTGGTTACGGCGGTTCTGCTCCTGACCCTGGCCGCTGAGGCCGGATCGTCGCGGCGCAGCTCCCGGAGCAGTAGCCGCAGCCAGGCAAGCCGATCGGCTCCGAAATCGACGCCCAGCCGGTCCCCATCCAGGTCGGTCTCTCGGCCCACCCCGCAACGGTCAATGCCTTCGCGGAGCGTCCGCAGTTCGAGTCCAAGCCGTTCGAGGTCCTCGATTCGGTCCTCGTCGCGAACGAATCGCGCTCCGATGTCGTCGCGCTCGATGACTCCGAGCCGATCCCCGTCGCGGTCGATCTCTCGGCCGACTCCCCAGCGGATGATGCCGTCGCGGAGCAGCCGCAGTTCGATCTCGCAGCGTTCCATGCCTCCGAGTCGACCATCAACTCCGGTGATGCCTCGGTCGGTGCCGCAACGGACGATGCCCGCCCCGCGCACTCGCACGTCATCGCCCAGCAGAAGTCAGGCCGCGCCGAGGTCGTCGATCCCGTCGCGCAACCCGATTATCAGTCAGAGGCGACCGTCGAGATCCGCGCCGTCTACGAGTCGTACGCCGACAATCTATTCGAGGCCATCAAGAACGACGCCGACGCCCAGTCGTACGCCTTCATCGAGCACGAGATCGTCGTCGAGTCCGACCCGTTCGCAGGATATTTTCAGTCGGATGGGCAGGCAGCCGACGAACACCACGACACCGTCCCGGTCGACCCCACGATCTAATTCGAGAACGGTTACGCCGCCGAGCCGATCCACGCGGTCTTCGACCCAGAGGCCGTCCTCGTCGATTCAGTCGCGCCGACCCAGCAACTCTCGGTTTGAACGAATGACAGCGAAACGACAAACCCCGACGACTCGGACGCCGTCCGTCGGCTCGACGCGACAGAGCGACACGAGGGGTTCCATCGGTTCGGCAAGGCAAGGCACGACCGACCGATCCAACCGGGGCACGCGCGAGAGCGCCGTGCGGCAGAGGGATTCGCTGGTGCAGCGCCTGGTCAAGAAGAGAGAGTCGAGTTCGGTCTCACGTCGCCAGTCCCCTTCGACGCGCCGGCCCGGGACCTCGACGCCTTCGGCCTCTCGTGAGGGAGTCGCTTCGGAGCGGTTAGGGGCCGGAAGCCGTAGCGGCCGGTCCGGGAGGGATTCCCGTAACGAGCGTCTGCAGCCGGTGACTCCTCGCTTGGCGGCCCCGGAGCGATCGAGCCGAGGCGGGATCGATCGCATTCGAGCGGCGACGCGCGATCGGATCGGCGAACGCAAGGCCGACGCCATTGTCGTCCGGTCACGTACCGGGAGAAGCGATCGTCGCGAGCGGGTCCGCGTGGGCGGTTCCGAGCTTCGCACTCGACCGTCGCTGGCCCCACGGTTGCGCGACTATACGCGTCGCAGCGACACCCATATCGTGACACGCGATCGGGGACGGCTGCATCGCGACTATCCGGTGCGTCGGCCGCACGTGATCTACCATGATCGACCTGATCTCGTCAGGCACAGCCCGCGCCACGTTCACACCTACCGGGACTACCATGACCGTCTCTGCCACCGCATCATCTGGCCGCGATACCACTATCCCGTCTACTATCGGTGGGGTTCGCACTGGAACCGTCACTGGGTCCATCCGTACTACCACCGCAAGTACGTCTTCGTGAGTCTGGGTGGCTGGTGGCCGAGCAACTACACCTACACGCGCTACTACTGGTATGGCCACCATCCGTACACCTGGTATGGGTACTACCCCGTGCCGCGTCAGGTCGAGGTTGGCTCGAACAATTACTACACGTACAACTACTATACGCAGAACGACAACGCCACGGCCAGTTCGGATGTCCTGCCCTACGGTATCGACGCCGAGACACTGGCCAAGGTGCGCGAGCGAATCGACCAGCAACAGGCGACCGAACCGGCGGCTCAGACGCAGGCGGACCTGCGTTTTGAGGAAGGGGTGACGAGCTTCGAGGCGGGTCGATACGCCGAAGCCGCAGCCGCCTTTGCCACGGCGATGGAGATGGCTCCGCAGGACGTCATCCTGCCCTTTGCCTATGCCCAGGCCCTGTTCGCCAGCGAGCAGTTCTCCCAGGCGGCCGAGGTGCTGCGCATTGGGTTGCAGAAGGTTTCTCCCGAAGAGCAGGGCGTGTTCTATCCGCGTGGATTGTATGCCAACGACGACGTCCTGTTCGAGCAGATCGAGCAGCTTCTGGACAAGGTCGAGTCCTACGGTTTCGACGCGGACCTGCAGCTCTTGCTCGGATACCACCTGCTGGGTGTGGGCGAGACCGAATACGCCCGCGGCCCGCTCGAACAGGCCGGCCAGGATCTGAGGAATACCCAGGCGGCTAAGGTCTTGCTCGGACTGCTGGACAAGATGGAGGCGGCCGGCGCCGAAGCGGTGGGCCAGGCGCCGCAGGTTCAGTCGAGCCCTCCGGCAGCGGCTCAGGCGGCGCCCGTCAGCAGCGCAACCACCGAGACGTCCGGGGCGGCCAAAGCCCAGGTGCTCAAGCGCATGGACGCGGCGTCGAATGGCGCCGAGGCGGCACCAAACATTAGCGTGGATGTGAATGTCAATACGCCCGTGGAGGTGACAACCCCACCACCGGCGAAGAAAGAGGACGATGATGTTCAGGCAATCCAAAACGTTGGCAGTGCTAATCCTGATCGCTAGCGTCGCTTCCCTGGCGGTGCCGGCCGGTCCATGGCGGGGTGTTCCCATTCTGCCGGGCCCCGATGATCAGGAGTCGCCCGATATCCACGGGACGATGGTGGTCTGGCACGAGTTTCTCTCAGAGTTCGCCGACTACGACGTCTTCGTCGCGGATATCAGCGATTTGGACAGTCCCCTGGTCGCCACCATCGCCGATGCCAACGATCAGATGCATCCGGCCGTTTACGGCCAACGGGTCGTTTGGCAAGACTTCGTCGTGGGGCCCGAGGGTGCCGATTGGGACATCCACATGGCGGACTTCACGGACTTCGAGGTACCGATTGGATACGTCGTATCAGGTCTTCCCAACAACGATGAGGAGCGGCCCGCCATTCACGGCAATATCGTTGTGTGGCAGGACTCCAGCGGGGCCGACTACAATATCTGGGGGGCGGATATCACGCATCCCGACTATCCGATCGAGTTCGCTGTCGCGGCGTACGAGTCTGACCAGATGAATCCGTCGATCTACCGGAATACGGTCGTCTGGGAGGACAATCTCTTCGGAGACTGGGATCTGCTGGGCGCCGATATCTGGTTGCGCGACAGGCCGGCGGTTTTCCCGATCGCTGCGGTCGAAAGCGACCAGCAGGGCGCGGTCGTCAGTGACGGCGTCGTCGTTTGGGAGGACAATTTCTTCGGGGATTGGGACGTCTACGTGGGGCAAGTCTCCGATCAGAACGAGGTCAGTGAGTTTGCCATTGTCTCCAGTGAGGCCCAGCAGCGTCATCCCGACGTAGAGGGGCACCTCGTGGTCTGGCAGGACAATCGTCACGGTGATTGGGACATCTACGGCTACAATCTTGCCACCGACCGGGTGTTTCGGATCACGGATGACCCGCGCAACCAGATCAAGCCCGTCATCAGTGGCAACATTGTGGTCTGGCAGGACGACCGGCGCGGGCCCTGGAATATCTATGCGGCCGTGCTCGATGGGCCTGAAGTTACCCGAAGGCCGCGCGAGGAGGGCCTGTGATGGGCCCAGGCGTTACAATCAGAACGTCGTCCGATAAAGGCGATGTCTTGGCTGAGGTTTTCTGTGAACGGGGGGGGCGCATGAGCGCTTACCGGTTGAGTTTCTCATATCGCTACGATAGAATGGAGATTTGCGGGGCGGCGTGCCCCGCACCTTCTGCAACGGTACGCCGGGCTGTCCGAGACGGCTTTCGGCGGATCGGGAAGGCGGCCAATATCGTGACATGGAGAACGAAGTAACCGGATATGGATAAGCAGCTGCGTAATGCTCTAAAAGGACTGACGTCTCCCGATGCCGAATCGCGTCGCCGGGCCATGGAGCCTTTTGTCAGAGCGACGTTCAACATTTTCATTCGGCATCTGTATCGCTATCTCGGCAACGAGGTGGAGTGCGAGGATGTGCTGGAAGACGTGTATGCGGACATCTGGGAAGACCCGAGTCACTTGCGTGATATCGCCAATGACCGGCACTTGCTGCGAACGGTGTATCTCTACTACATGCGCAAGCGACTCCGCGAGGTGTATCGACGGATGAATCGAAACCTATCGTTATCGCAGGCGGATCTGGATAACCTGGTGGCGCCGGAACTGGGGCTGTGCGAATTGACGGCGCAGGCCGAACTGAAGCAGCTATTGCACCGCATGCTCGGCAAGCTCAAGGCGCGCGAGCGCAAGGCCATCGAGATGTGGATGCAGGGGATGTCGAACCGGGCTATCGCCAACCAACTCAAGACGACGGTGGGGGCCGTCAAGATGTTGGAGTTCCGTACGATTTTGAAATTGAGAGGGATGTTGAAAGATTATACGGAAGAAGACTAAGCGTCTTCTTGTGGGAGCGTTTTACTATGGCCAACACGAATCGAGAAATTCAGGAATTGCTGGCGGACTACGCGGTGGCGCTGCGTGACGGATGCCTGCCCGGCTTCCTCAAGTCACTGACCCGGGACGAGGCCCAGAGCATCAAGGGCTCGGAGGATTTCTGGGAGGCGACGGAGGTGGTGCGTCTGGTCAATAGCGCGGGCTTTGGCGATAAGGCGGTCATGCCGGACGTGGGACTTTTTATCTCCCGCGTTGACGCCGCCATTGTCTCACGTCAGAAAAAGGCGAAGGCGTCAACGCGCACTCGAAGTCGCAACCATGCGAATCTGTAGCCACCGATCTGAAATGGAATCGACGTAACATATGATCATTGACAGCTATCAGTGTTCCTCGTGCTACTTCGAGGACAAGAAACCGAGCAATCGGATTGATCCTTCGACGATTTCACCACCCCAACCGAGACGGGTGTTCAATGATGTCCTGGTCATTTTCGTCTGTATCGAGCGATATGATGCGCGCGAGGAGGTAGAAGAGGCGTCCGAGGAGTTCGGCACCCTGGTGGACATGCTGGGTGACCGGCCGATCGTTATGTGCCCGAACGTGCATCTTTCCGTCGACAAGGCGCCGGAGAAGCAGGCGCTGTTCCTTGTTGGCGAGTTGGAGCAGAAGCTGATCGAACGCGGATACCAGGTGCATCGCCTGTCGTTCGGCTATCACAAGAAGTACGGGCTCGAATGTAACGGCAACGTGGGCAGCGTCGTGGGTCGGCGCTTCTATGGCTCTGAGCACAAGCAGTTTTTGCGTCTGATGACCCGTCTGGGCGTCTGTCCACCTGATGCGCTGCCCAAGGATATCCCAGTGTGGGCCGAGGTGCTGATGCAGCGGCAGCTCCGCGTCCTGGCCAGTCGGCGCGAGACTTACAGTGTCGCCAAGCAGATGTGCGAGGACCAGTTGGACGCCACCGGGCAAGGCGAGTTGTGGACCTGCATGTTGTTCGAGGGCGAACGCCAGCCCATGGACGACTATCTCAGTCAGCTCTACACGATCATCGAAGAGTATCCCGATGTCCGGGTCCATCGTGCGATGAACCTCAGCGTGCCGGGGTTCTCCAACGCCGCTCGGCATCTGTTTCGTAAGTATCCCGAGGCGATCGAGTCGGGGCGCCTGCGGATCTACAGCAGTAAGGTCTCGGATATCGAATTCATGCTGTCGCGCAAGGCGGTGCTGTTGGCCTTTCCCCAGATCCCACGCAAGAGAGGCTCCCACGCCGGAGAGATTTCATTCGGCATCTATTGCAAAGACGCCGATTTCGCCAAGAATTTGATTCAGTGGTATCGCACGTTCCTGGTGGATCCTGAGGTCGGGTGGATTCGCACGGAATCGGAGCTGAACGCGGTCATCAGCGAATTGGAAGAGGAGATGTTTCAAGAAGGGCGTGAATAGACCGAGAACAGGCGTCTGCGAACCCGCTTCGTCACGCCGAGCGGGAGGTGACAGAAGAAGATTAGGGAACGGAACGGTGCATACGGTCTTGTCGGTGGCGCTCGTTGCGAGCTACGTGGCGGTTCTCACGCTTGTCGCTGTACGCGCCCGCGCCGTTCGGGAATATGCGGAGTTTTCCCTGGCCCGGCGGGCCCTGCCCCTGGCGCTGATCTTCGGTAGTCTCTGCGCGACCTACGTCGGCCCCGGATTCTCCATCGCTTTCGTCGGTCGTGGTTTCAATAGCGGGTATCTGTTCTTGCTCATCGGCCTGGCCTATTCCGTTCAGAACATCCTGGTCGGCGTGTGGGTAGCGCCGCGCCTGCGGGCTCTGAACGATTGTCACACGCTCGGTGATGCCATAGGCCTGAAGTACAACCGGCGCTGTCACGTCCTGGCCGGGATCATCTCGGTCGGTCTCTGCACGGGCCTTGCCGCCGTGATGGCCAAAGCGGGCAGCGTGGTGCTCACCGATATCTTCCGGTTGCCTCTCTGGGCCTCGCTCGTTCTGATCGTGGGTTTCACGACGTTATATACCACTTCCGGCGGGCTACGGGCCAGCGTCATCACCGACGCGTTCCAATTTAGCGCGTTTGCGATTCTGCTCCCGGTGATTCTGCTGCTGACGCTGGCCTTCCATCTGAAAGGAGGAGTCACGGGCTTCGTCGAGCAGGGAATTGCAGCGACCTCCGATGGTTTGGCGTCCACGTCGCCGATCGAGATCGTCGGCTTCTTCACCGCCTGGTTGCTGGGCGAGACGTTGATTCCGCCCTATGCCAATCGCGCCCTGGCGTCGAAGACGACGCGTGTCTCTCGCTATGGTTTCGTGTTGGGCGGGGGCTTCAGTGTGGTCTGGTTCCTGGTGATGATCGCCCTGGGCATCGTCGCGCGCGGGATCATTCCGGCCGGCACCAACGAAGACCGTGTCCTATTGACCTTGCTCAAAACGATCATGCCGACGGAAGGCTACATGCTTCTTCTGGTCGTATCGATCTCGGTGATCATGTCCAGCCTCGACTCGTTGCTGAATGCCGGCGCCGTGGCGTTTACCCAGGACATCGTGCGTCCCCTGAGAAAGCTGCCCGATACTGCGGCCCTGGACGTCGGGCGGGCGGCGACGGTTGTCATTGCCGCCGCAGCCGCTGTCGTGGCCGTCGCGGTCCCGAGCATCATCAAGGGGCTGCTGGTTTGCTACACCATCTGGGCGCCGGCGATTCTGCCCGCCCTCGTACTGGGACTGTGGTTGAATCGTCCCAGGCCTCTGGCCGGTCTGCTCTCGATGGTTGTCGGCTCGCTCGTGGCGCTGGTGTTCCAACTGCCGGCTCTGAACGCTACCGGTGTTCCCGCCATCTTGCCGGCCCTGGCCGCCGCGCTGCTGGCCTACTTCATCGGTCACGTCCTCGGCCGTGAGAGGGGAGCGTGATCCATGGGAATGGTCCTGCTGATCGTCATCATCCTGGCCGCGCTGGCCACCATCGCCAGCGGCGTCTGGGTCGCCATTGCCCTCATGGCTGCCCTCCGCAAACCGAATCATCCCGAGGCCGATGCGTCGGATGAGGACGAACGCAGCGCTGTGTGACATGCCGCACTTCTGCGACCAGCCTCCGGATACCTGATTTTGCGTGGCGTGGCGTCTATTCGTTCGATACAATCGCCCCCAATAGGTGGTTCTGTCGAATGTGATTGCTTGGAGGCTGGCATGACGATCTCGCCGCGACGCGTACTCTCTCTTGTTCCCGTGACCATGCTGCTCGGACTTGTCTTGTCGCTCGTTCCCGGTATGGGCTCGATCTGTCGGGCCGTGCAACTCTGCTCGGTTGCGCCGACTGAGTTGCGTTGCGAATACCTGCAAGACCCCTTGGGGATCGATGTCACACGACCTCGTCTGGGTTGGAGGCTGGTCGCGGTTGATGAGGATGCGCGCGGGCAACGGCAGACCCTCTACCAGGTGTTGGTCGCCGGCACGCGGGCTCGACTAGATGAGGACGAGGGCGATCTCTGGGATTCGGGGATGGTCGCTTCGGATGAGTCGGTGCACATCGTCTATGGGGGCAAGCCGCTCAAGTCTGGCGTGGCGTGTTTCTGGAAGGTGCAGGTGAAGGATGAGAAGGGCGTTCTGTCGCGATGGAGCGAACCGGCCCGTTGGACGATGGGGCTGTTGGAAGCGAGCGACTGGTCGGCCAAGTGGATTGGCACGGATCGGGTGTTTCAGCGCAAACAGGGCTGGCCTCCGCCGGACAACGATGTGCCCGATCCGTGGTTGCGCAAGAGTTTTACGCTGAGTGACAAGCCGGCGCGGGCGATGATCACCATTGCATCGGTCGGCTATCATGAGTTGTACGTCAACGGCGCGAAGGTGGGGGACGCGGTGCTGAGCCCTAGCGTGGTGAACCATCGCAAGCGGGCCCGTTACGTGACTTACGAGATCAGTGACTATCTCAGGAAGGGCAAGAACGTCATTGGGCTCTGGCTGGGTGTCTCATGGTCGATCTTCCCCCAGTATAAGACGGCCAACAAGCCCCAGACGCCGATCGTCCTGGCGCAGGCGGACATCGATATGCCCAATGGCAAAACCGTGCGGATTGCTACGGATGACAGTTGGCGGACGCACGCCAGTCCCAACACGCTGCTGGGTGTCTGGGATTTCATGCACTTTGGTGGTGAATTGTACGACGCCAACAAGGAGGTGTCGAACTGGTGTGCGGCCGACTGCGACGATTCGGATTGGGGATTCGCCACCGTCTATTCACCCTCCTTGCAACTCTCGGCTGAGATGATCGAACCCAATCGGCGCGTCACGGAGGTCCGGCCCTTAGCGGTCGAGGTGGTCAAGCCGAACATCTACCGCGTCGATCTGGGCACGACGGTCGATGGTTTTCTGGAGATGGACTTGCGGGGCGATCCGGGTGACACGATCGAGATGAAGTTCTCCGAACGGTCCACCACGGATATGACGCATCGACTCCACAGCAAGTACATCATCGGGCCGACCGGCAAGGGGACCTTCCGCAATCGGTTCAACTACTTCAACGGACGCTGGGTGACGGTCGAGGGACTCAAGTACAAGCCAGAACTCGATGACGTTCGCGCCTTCATGGTTCGGACCGACTACGCGCGGGCGGCGGACTTCGAGTGCTCCAACGATCTGCTCAATTGGATCTATGATACGACGGTGCTGACCTTCGAGAACCTGAGCCTGGGCGGATACGTCGTCGACTGTTCCCAGCGCGAGCGCATGGGCTACGGCGGCGATGCGCACGCGACGACCGAGTGCGGCCTGAACAACTTCAATCTCGGCGCCTTCTACACCAAGTGGGCCCAGGACTGGCGGGACGTGCAAGGTGGGGACAGCGCCTGGGGCACCGGGGGTGACAAAGCGGCGACGAAGGACGCGGTCGAGAGCGGCAATCTGCCCTATACGGCGCCCACCTACTGGGGTGGGGGTGGGCCCGGCTGGAGCGGTTTTTGCGTGACCCTGCCCTGGGAGATATACGAACGCTACGGCGACACGCGCATTCTGAGGGAGAACTTCGACACGATCCAGCGCTGGCTCGCCTTCCTGGAGAGCAAGGCGAAGAACGACATGCTGGTGCGATGGGGCGGCAAATGGGACTTCCTGGGCGACTGGCTCTGGCCCGGCGCCCAGGGCGTCAATGGCGACACGATTGAGACGCTGTTCTATAACAACTGCTACTGGATCTTCAACCTGCAGACGGCTGCCAAGATTGCGACGATCATCGGCGAGGATGCGGCAGCGGCCCAATATCTCGCCCGGGCTCAGCAGGTGCGCCGAGCGGTGCACAAGAAGTTCTTCAAGCCGGCCGAGAACAGCTATGTCAACGGTTTCCAGGGCTATCTTGCCATTGCGCTGCTGGTGGATTTGCCGCCGGAGGCGTTGCGGCCGGCGGTGTGGAAACGGTTTGAAGAGGAGATCCTGATCAAACGCAAGGGCCACATCCACGCAGGCATCACGGCCGGGGCGTTTCTGTTCAAGACGCTCCTCGCCGCCGAGCGACAGGACTTGCTCTTTGCAATGGTCAACAAGGACACCTATCCGAGTTGGGGCGCTATGCGGCGTAACAACGCGACCGCCATCGCCGAATCATGGAACATGGACAAGTCGCTCTGCCACAGTTCGTATCTCTACGTGGGGACGTGGTTCATTGAGGGCCTGGCGGGCATCAAGCCGGACCTCGACCACCCGGGCTTCAAGCATTTCATCATCAAGCCCGGCATCGTGAACGATCCTTCGCTCAAGTGGGTCAAGGCCCACCACGATTGCATCCAGGGTCGTATCGTGAGCCACTGGAAGATCGATGATGACCGCGTCCTGACGATGCAGGTGACGATCCCGCCCAATACGACGGCGACGTTGTGTCTGCCGACCACGGACGAGAAGACCGCCGCTGAAAGTGGCCAACCGCTTTCGAAAGCCAGAGGCGTCAAACACGTCGGCACCCAGGCGGGCCACCTGAAACTCGAACTCCAGGCCGGTTGCTACGAGTTCAAATCCAGCCTGGCTGTTCTCAACAGGTTATAGGCACGATGTTTTTCACGTGGGCCAAACGTTCGATGAAGTGCACGTTCACAAAACAAGGAGCTTATCATGGATGCAGCGAATTCGGCCAATGACAGTTTCGGTCCTTCGGGTGTGAGTCGGCGAGGTTTCTTGGGAGGGCTCGGCGCGGTGGCGGCGACGGGAGGATTTGCTGCGGCGGCCTCGGTGCAGGGGCGCGATGCCGGAGGTGGACGCGCTGTGTCGGGCGAGCCTCTGCCTCAGGGGCGGGCGCTGCGGGTGCAGCCCGTCCTGATGTACCATCTCGAGCAACGGCGGGAGAAGACGAGTTGGCGCAGCTATGGCGGGATCTGTACGAAGGAGGATGTCAGGGCCGAGTTGAAGCGCATCCAGGGAGAACTAAAAACGCTGGCGGGCAAGGCGGAGTTCCCCGTCGAGACGCTCCCCCTACAAGAGATACGTAATGAGGACGAAGCGAAGCGGATCGCGGCGACGGATGCCGATGTGATCGTTCTGTACGCGGCGTCGGGCTGGACCAATCTCGTCAACGCGGTGGCTTCGTCGAAGGCGCCGATGATCATGTTCATACGTCACAAGTCGGGCCCATTCTACCTTTGGTACGAGATCGCCCACTGGCGGTTCCTGCGACAGAACGGCGACACGGTCGCGGTGACCGGCGTCGATGCCCAGGACATTGTTGTCGATGACTATAGCGAGGTCCTCTGGCGACTGCGTTCGATGTACGGCCTGGCCAACGCCAAGGGCACGAAGATGCTGGCCATTGGGGGACTCGTCGCCTATAGCGAGCCAGCGCAGAAGAATGGCCCCGTTCAGGCGAAGGAACTTTGGGACTATCAGATCGAGAGCATTAGCGAGGCCCAGTTTGGCGAGCGTCTGGCCAAGGCCCGTAAGGATTCGAACCTGGCGAAAAAGGTGGAGCGACAGACTGAGGCATTGCTGTCGATGTCGAACGTAGCGCTGCAGACACAACGCAAATTCGTATTCAATTCGTACCTGGCGCTGGCGGTTTGCGAGCAGTTGATGGCTGAGACGGGCGCCTCGAATTTCGGCTTCGGACGATGCATGGGACCCGAGGTGATCGGCATGCTGGATACGCCGCCGTGTCTGGTGTTGAGCCTGGCCAACGACGCTGGCTATACCGCCTATTGCCACACAGATCTTTCGCATACGCTTCCCGGCGTTCTGATGCGTTGGATCGCGAGTCGCCCGACGTTCGTATGCAACTCCCATTTCCCTCACGACGGGATCTTCACAGTCGCGCATTGTGCGGCGCCGCGCAAGATGAACGGCAAGGACTACGAGCCGGCCAGTATCATGACCCACTACGAATCCGACTACGGCGCCGCGTGTCGTGTTGAATACACCCAGGGGCAGAAGGTTAGTGTCGTCATCCCGAATCTGCGCTGTACGAAGTGGCAGAGTTTCCGAGGTACGATCGTCGAATCGCCCGCGTTCCCGGCGTGCCGATCGCAGATGGAGATTGCTATCGATGGCGACTGGCGTCGCCTGACGCAAGAGATGGAGGGCTTCCATACGCAGATTGTCTATGGTGACTATCTGCGCGAGATCGGCTATGCCCTGAAAAAGCTCGGCAGCGTCGAGTGGCAATGCTACAGCCCCCTGGCGTGAGAGGGCACGCGCACCACCTGATTCCTAAGCGGTTTTTGGGGGTTGGGGGAATTCTCGCTTCTCCTCTTTGGGGGGAAAGGGTAAAAACGCGTCGCCGTCTCGCCAGGAATCTGTTATGATGATATGGTGGTCGGTCTGGGAATGCCTGG
>Ga0208279_1000122_pt1 | contig 71902 bp, 58 predicted proteins | sample AntAceMetag02UKM_FD_184766 | JGI IMG/M metagenome (GOLD analysis project Ga0208279, IMG submission 184766) | Saline lake microbial communities from Ace Lake, Antarctica - Antarctic Ace Lake Metagenome 02UKM (SPAdes) (version 2) | ecosystem: Environmental > Aquatic > Non-marine Saline and... | reverse complement strand
TTATTGCCAATCATCTACCTGACGTATCCGATTATCCGTGTTACTCGTGGATGGGGCCGAAAACTGCCCCCGTAAAAAAGGCGACACCTCTTGACTAACTCACCGGCATTGGTGAATTGATGCGCCGCCTGGTAGGAGAGTTGGCTTCCCGCTACGGCGAAGAAGCAACCTATCGGGTACTGCAACGCGTGTTTCAGGAACATTTCGTCGTCGATGAATCCACGCTGCGCCCCAAAGAGGGCCAGGAGTTGAGTGCCAGCAGTATGCAATCTCCGGACGACTGGGAAGCCACTTACCGCCAGAAGCGGGGGGGAAAGCACCGCGGCTATGTGGTCAATGTGACTGAAACCTGCAATCCCGAGAACGACTTGCAGTTGATTGTCAAGGTGCAAACAGAGCCGAACAACACCGACGATGCCGCTATGCTGGATGAGGTGTTGCCAGGTCTCAAAGAGCGCACAGATGTGGAGCAGATGCACACGGATGGTGGCTACAACAGTCCAAAAGTGGACGAGACCATGCGAGAGCAGCGAGTCGAGCAAGTCCAGAGCGCCATTCGTGGGCGCAAGCCATCCGAAGAGAAATTGGGGCTGGACGATTTCGACTGGGAAACCGACGGCGACGGTCAGCCGCAAAACGTGACTTGTCCCCACGAACAAGGTGTGGCGGTTGAACCAGGGCGCAAACAAGGCCGGTATTGTGCCTCTTTCGATGCTTCTGACTGTGAGACCTGTCCTTTCTGCGACCAATGTCCAAGTTACCCTCTCAAGCGGACGTCCGAACGCGTGCTGCGTTTTTCTCAGCAAGAAGTCGATTTGGCCTTGCGTCGCCAGCGGAGTGCAGATGCGCGTGCCAGCGGGCAGAACCTGCGCGCTGCCGTGGAAGCAACGGTCAGATCGGTCAAACATCCTTTTGGAAATGGTAAGGTGCCGGTACGCGGTAAGCCCCGCGTCAGTATGGTCGTGATCGGTTCAGCCGCCATGAGTAATGTGCGGCGAATACATCGCTACCTAGTTGGGCAAGAAAAAGCTGAGAGAGCAGAAAAGAGAGCCCAGAAAGGGGCAGAAAGTGACCGGCAATTGCCCGCTGTTTCTCTTTTTGCTTCTTTTTTGGTCCAGTTGCGGAACTCTTTGCGCAAGCTGGGTCTCTTTCGGCTCGCTCGGGCTTATGGATTTTAGAGTTTTTTCAGTGGAGTCATCTCTATATTATGGGTGGTAGCACAGGAACTGAAACCCTGAGTAGCGTCGAGCGTGCTAAGATTGATACTGACGGTTCTGTTGGTTCTTGGCAATCTATGACTTCTATGACTATGCCGCGAGACAATGTGCTTTCGGTGACAGCACGGGGTTATCTCTACGCTTGTTCTCGATACACTGTAGAACGGACAGCTATCAACTCTGACGGACTGCTCAGTTCTTGGCATACTACAACACTATCTACGACTATATGGGTAGGTGGTTTGGTGGCGAGGGGTGATTACCTCTACAATCTTGGAGATGGCGATACCTACGATGTAGAACGTGCGGAGATCATCTTTGACGTAACGCCGCCTACTGTAGATAGTCTGACCATCAACGGCGGCGCGTTGAACAGCACTTCGACAGAGATCACCGTAACCCTGTCGGCATCCGACGCTGACAGCGGCCTGGCTGGTATCAGTTTCTCCAATGATGGCACAACCTGGGGCGATTGGCAAGACTATTCAACACATGCCAGTTGGTCCCTTTCGACCGGCGACGGCTTGAAAACGGTGTATGGCCGGGTCAGAGACTCAGTGGGCTATGTTTCATCCATCGTCTCTGACACGATCAGCCTGGACACAACGGCCCCGGCGGAGCACGGGCTTTCGATCAACGACGGAGCGCTCTACACCAACAAGGTGACGGTCACGCTCAAGATAGGCGCTAAGCCCGGGACGGCACAGATGCAGGTCAGTAACGAAGGCAACTTCGCTGATGAAGAATGGGAGCCGTATGCCTCGCGCAAGTCGTGGCAGGTCACCCAATACCTCGACTACGTTATCCCCAGGTTGGTATACGCCCGGTACAAGGACGTCAGCGGGAATGTGTCATCCACATACCTGGATGACATTATCATGGACGTCAATGCCCCAACTGGCTGCTCCGTGGACGTGACACCCGGGGTGTCGGGCAGTAGTTTGCGCACTGTGGGCGCAGAGGCCACCGCAATGCACCTCCTCTCCATCAGCGCTACCGGTGATTACCCCTACGCCATCTATCTGCCGCTGGTGCTGAACGAATTCTGCACCTTGCCGGCCGGGCCGGCGAATATCACCTTGAGCCTGGAGGCCACGGATGATTTGAGCGGCGTGGCGGACATGATGATCAGCCACCTGCCGGACTGCAAATGCGGCACGTGGGAGCCATACTCAACAACTAAAGCCTGGTATGCCCCGGAGGAAGCCACTACGATCTATGTCAAATTCCGTGACAGTGCGGGTAATGTTTCGGAGGTCGTCACAGACACGATCAGTTGGTAAGAGATGGCGCGAGACAGTCCCGTCGGGGCAAAAGCCAGGAGCCCCGTAGCCAGGATAGCAGGGTGGAGGGAAACCGAAATTCTGAAGCCTATCGACAAAGTCATCTGATGGATGACAGCGAGCCTGTCTGCTGGGGCACAGGCAGGTCACCAGGCCGTAACGAAAGTGAACGCACAGGTGGCCCCGAAAGTGCAAAGTCCCGGAGGCCGAGCCTGCATCCCGGAGGCGAAGGCAGCATGGGCAGCGGAAGGCTGGCATTGAAAGGATGGCAAAATGAAGAACTTGGTTTGTGTCTTCACAACGCTCGTCCTTCTGTCTTTTTTCGCTGATTGTGCAGGTAGCCAGGCAACCGTGACGTTGGAACCTGCGAGGACACCGCAGCCCTCTGACACGTCAGCCCCTACCGTGATACTAAGGCCAACCGACTTTTCACCGGCTGGCCAACTTGCTCCTATCGCTCTCACTGATATCGCGCAGGTATGGGCCAACGACGGCGGCGACAAAGTCACACGCGACGAACTGCGCGCCACCGACGACCCGGGCGCAGTACATAACTTGGTGTGGGACGGCACAACCATTTCCCTGTTTGGCGCTCGCAACGAAGTGGTGGCCTTCAACCTGGTGCTCGAAGTCCCCACATCCGATGCCACCGATGTCAACGTGAACCTGACGTCGTTGACTGGCCCTGGCGGTGCCAGCATCACCACCACTCCAGCGAGCGGCGACGGCGTGTTCAGCTATGTTGGACGCAACATCGAGTTGTTCTATGTACGCTACCTGGAAATCAAGGGGATCAGTACCGACCTGTTCTTTAGCGGCTACGGCTATGACGAGCGGCACATCCCAGCGCGCTGCCGCCGCCCCTACGATGAAGCAACCGGTGAGGGTACCGGCAGTTGGGAGGATCGACCGTGCCACAATAGACTCTACCCGGACATTGCTGTGCCCCTCGAACTCCATTCACCCTTCACCATTACATCCGGCGCCAACCAGTCCATCTGGGGTGACATCTACATCCCGAAAACGACGCCCGCCGGGGTCTACACCGGTACCATCTCCGTCACCGAAGACAGTACACTTACCTGGCAGATTCCCATCAGTCTGCACGTACACAACTTTACACTGCCTGACTTGCCCAACGCCAGGACGATGCTGTTCTTGTGCCGTGAATGCATCAGCGATCGCTACCTCGGCGAGGACAATGCCTATCCTGATCCTGGCACCACTGTCTACACCCAATCCCTCGAACTTGCCGACCGGCACTTTCAAATCGCCCATCGCCACAAGATTTCGCTCATTGACGACTACACCGAGGTCGAGCGAATGGATGACACCTGGATATCTCGCCTGAACGGCACACTCTTCACCCATGCCAGAGGATATGACGGCGTTGGCGTCGGGGTGGGCAACAACGTCTACTCCATCGGCACGTATGGCAGTTGGCCGTGGCAGGGCGGCACCGAGGCGGAGATGTGGACCAACACTGATGCCTGGGTCAACTGGTTCGACGGCCAGGCGTTCGCCACTCCCACCGACTATTTCCTCTATCTCATTGACGAGTCCGACGACTATCCCCAGATTGAGCAATGGACCGACTGGATCAATAGCAATCCGGGTTCTGGTCAACGCTTGATGACGATGGCGACGATTCCCCTGCCTACAGCGGCAGCGAACACGCCCGCGCTCGACATCCCCACGTCTTGGGTGGCGGTAGGCATCACCGATGAATGGCAAAGTGCTGCCGACATCTACCAGGCAGACCCCGACAAGCGCTTCTATTTGTACAACGGCACCCGGCCCGCCACCGGTTCCTTCGCCACCGAGGACGATGGGGTAGCCTTGCGAACTCTCGCTTGGGCCCAGTACAAGAAAAAGATTGACCGCTGGTTTTATTGGGAGGCCACGTACTACAACAACTATCAGGGCAGCACAGGCCAGACCAACGTCTTTCAAACGGCGCACACGTATGGTAGCTTTGACGAATTCGACAGCGTGCTGGGCGAAACCGGCTGGAACTACCTCAATGGCGATGGGGTGTTGCTTTACCCCGGCACCGACACGCGCTACCCCGGGGATAGCTACGGCGTGATGGGGCCGTTTGCCTCGCTGCGCCTGAAGCACTGGCGGCGCGGCATCCAAGACGTGGACTATCTCAGGTTGGCGGAGGTCATCAGCCCCACGCGCACCGCCGAGATCGTCAATGCACTGATCCCCACGGTGCTGTGGGAATACGGCGTGACGGATCCGGAGGACCCGACCTGGGTGCTCACCGACATCAGTTGGTCCACCGACCCCGATGACTGGGAAACGGCGCGTGCAGAGTTGGCGAACATCATTGAGAGCTTTTATGCAAGTCTGTCTCAGCGAATCTACCTGCCTATGGTGACAAGGGATGGGTTTACGCTGCAAAACAAGTCGCTGGCGGACATAGCTCACAGGTAGTGGAAGGTGAAATTGGGGAGTAGGCTTTGCATCACGCGAAAGCGGGCAGACTTCCACCTGGTCTCTCGTCACGAGAAACCTGTCCGTCTGGTCCCCCATTGGCCTCGATCATGTCCAGGATCTGGCGTGCGGTATACTCACTCATGGCGTCACTGTCTCATTCGATGGGCCAGGCAGGTATCAGTTCGTCAATCTCCTCCATCAACCGTTTCGTCTCCTTCAAAGCGACGATGATTTGAAGGGATCAGGGTTGCTTATCTGTTACTTCCATCAAGCCCGACTCTTTGAGTCTTGTGCAGAGAAGCAGGCTCGAAACCATAAGCCCGGTGAGCGCAACCAGGGACGGGGTCATCGAACCGGTCTCCGGGGACTTGAAACTGTCCATTCCGAAGATGAACAGGATGCCCGAGATTTGCCCCATGAGCAGGAGCAGGCCGTTGGAGGTGCCCTCGGGTGCCGGATAGGTAACTTCAGCCCCGTACTGGAATCCGATTGGACCTGCGCTCAGCAAGCAGAAGCCCAGGACAAAGGCTGAGGCGAGCAGAAGCCAGTAACTCGTGGCGTAAGTGATGCCGATGAGTCCCGGAATCGCACCCGCCAGGGCCAGGAGCATGAACGGGACTCGCTTGCGATAGCGGTCTGAGAGCGATGGTATGATTAGGGCGCCGATGACACCACCTACGACCATCAGGCCTCCGATGATTCCGGCCTGGGTGATTGAGAATCCTCGTGGCCTGACGATGTCTTCGATCCACGTCGTCACCCCATTGAATACTCCCAGGCCCACGAAGAAGATAATCATCAGCAGGATGAAATCCCTTTTGCGCAGGATTTGTCTGAGGCCGTCAAGAACCAGGGCCCGCTCTTCCTGGCCCGGGGGGCAGGGGGGTGTTGGCGGACGTTCCTTGACGAGGCCGAAAAAGGCAACTGCTGCGATCACGGATACGATCCCGTAGGTAACGAGCGTGCTGCCGATGCTGGATCGGATTGTGAGGTATGGGGTCAGCGCCAGACCTGCAACAATGCCCAGGTACATGGCCAGTGATCCAAGGCCCGATGCGGTCGCCCGCTCCCGAATTGGAAACCAGCGAGCAGCCACCTTGGTTATGGCGTTGAGGATGAACGGCTGCCCGATTGCAATCCCAATCTGCGAGATGAGCACCAGGTTGTAGTCCGATGCCAACAGGCCCCGCAGCAGGCCGAAGATGCCTGTCAGCGCGGCGCCCAATCCAACAGCGACACGAATCCCGTAGGTGTCAATGACCCACGAGGCGGGGATTGATATGAAGATGTAGACGATCATAAAACTCATGGACAGGAGACCGATGCTGAGGTCCGAGACTCCATAATACCTGGCGGCGCTGCCCGTGATCGGGGCGAAGGTAATCCACAAAAGCTGGTTGGCGGCGGTGACAAACATAAACGCGAGGAGCACGATCCATCGGTAACCATAGACCTTGAAGTTGGTTTGTTCCATTGGATAAGACCTCCTATTATGACTTGGGAAGGGGTTAACGTTTTCGCCGGGCGGCGAATTTCAGCGTCGCCCAGATCAGCCATCGCGGACAACCCGCGTTGTGGCTCATAGTTCAAACAGGTCACGCAATTTGGCGTTGACTTCTGCCTGCATACGCGGCGATAATTCCCCCAACTCGCGTTGGATGATTGAGATGGTAGCAGTCATCAGCCGATGTAGGCGCAATGTGGACGAAGCCCGTAGCCCGGTTGTTGAGAAGTCGGGATCTTGAGTGTCTAGCACGATATCGGAATTCGCCAGCGGAGTGGGAACCTGGCTGGTGGTAAATGCCAGGACAACGTGGCGGTGTACACCAATTGGGTTTGTCAAACACACGGCAGGTCGTACTTTGGTAGCCGAGAGGTCGTCAAAAGGAAACGGCACGAGCACCACTTTACCCTTTGTCATCAAACGGCCTCCCGTCCGCCGGGGTGTAGATATTCTCTTCGGGCTCCTTCAGGAAACTAAAAACCGGATTGGTCGCTGCCGCATGTAGCCACTCCGATTCACTGATCTCCTCATGCTCCTCCTCTGGTAATAGCACAATGATTCGCACCCGACTTGGGCCGACAACTGGCAGTGGAGTATCCAGCCGCAATTGACTCTTTTCGTCAATCACGCCTGTTGTTTCAATTGCACGCACTGGTATGGCCATTGTTACACCATCCTTTCCTCATCTGACACTCTGATTTCTCGATAACGCCTGAACCTGGCGCTATCTTACCCTACCGAAGTGCCATTGTCAAGCGGTGGAGATGGGGTATAATCAGGTGGAGATGTTGGTTTGAATTGTGACGGTTGTGGTTAGCACTTCGATAGTACTGTTCGTCTATTTGCGACGGAAACCGTCAAAGTTGGTCGGTGGTTAGGTGTCTTGGGGACTTCCAATGACGAACCGCGAGGTTGCCGAAGTATTCGCCGCGATGGCGGACATCCTGGCCATCCAGGGGGAGGACACTCATCGCATCAGGGCCTACCGGCGGGCGGCGGAGAACGTCGCTATGCTGAGCCAGCCGCTGGAAGAGGTCTGGCGGGCGGGGGAAGTGGAGACGATTCCCGGCGTCGGTAAGACCCTGGCGGCCAAGATCGATGAACTGATGCGCACCGGCCGGCTGGGGGCGTGCGAGAGACTCCAGGCCCAGGTGCCCGCCGGTGTGATCGAGATGCTCCAGGTCCCTGACGTCGGTCCCAAGCGGGCGGCGCTGTTCTGGAAGGAACTGGGCCTCACCAGCATCGGGGCGTTGGAGAAGGCGGCGCGGGATGGCCGCCTGCGCGACCTGCCCGGTATGGGGGCCAGGAGCGAGGAGAAAGTGCTGGCTGGGATCGAAGCGCTGAGGCGACGGTAGGCGAGGCTGGACGTGGCCTGCCGACGTGATCAACACCTGGAGCGTGAGCAGGCCCGCTGAGATGGAGCGTTTGATAGGGGGTTGAAGAGGTTGTTGGGATGAGCCGCCCAATGGTGCGCATAGGGATAGCGGTGGGGATAACGCTGCTGGCGCTGGGAGCACTGGGGATGGGTCCTCTATCCCCCGTCCCCCCGGGGGATAGGGTGGTGGAGTCGGTCGGCCTGGCCTGTTTCTGGAGCGAGCAGGGGTTGGTCTGCGTCGAGCGGGCCATCGGGTTGGGGGGGGCCACCGGGCTGGATCCGGAGGTGGCGCTGGAGGCGCTCCTGGCAGGGCCCACCGCCGAGGAGCGGGTGCGTGGCTTGCGCTCGGCGATCCCTGAGGGGACAGCGCTGGAGGGCGTAGAGGTAGGTTCCCTCCCTGGCATCAGCGAGTGGCAGGGGGAGGGGGGACGGGTGTTCACTGTGCGACTGGTGCTGCCAGATGAACCGCTGGTCGGGCTGGACGGGATGGCTGTCGAAGAGATGGTCGAACAGATAGCGGCGACACTGGAGCCGCTGGGCTGGCGTGACCTGCGCGTGGAGGCACTCGACCCGGCGACGCACAAGTTCCGTTCCCTGGCCGACTTTCTCCCGTCTCTGCCACCGCCGCGCAAGGAGACGGTGCCCCCCCCTCTTTCCCCCCCATTGGGGGGGATGAAAGGGGGGGAACCGCAGGGCGCGCTTAGTGGCAAGACGGTCTACGTCAGCGCGGGACATGGCTGGCAGTGGAACGGCTATGCCTGGCGTGCCCAGCGCCCTCCCTATCCTAACCCGCCCTACGTCGGTCCCATCATCGAGGATCACAATAACGCCGAGGCGGTGGACCAGTATCTGTTGGCGTACTTGTGGAACGCTGGCGCGCGGGTCATCCCGGCGCGGGAGCGGGACATGAACGGGACCGGGGTGGTGGTGGACAACGACGACCCTGGCCCGGGCACCGGATACGTCGAGACTGGCAACTGGACGACGGCTACCCCAGCAGGGATAGGCTACGCAGGCACCGACTACCGCCGGGCCGAGACGGCGGACGGTACTCCGACCGCCACTGCTGTCTGGACTGCCGTCCTTCCTGCCGATGGTCGCTACGCCGTGTACGTCTGGTACCGGCAGGGAGACAGCCACACCTCCGATGCTCGTTACACCATTCACCACGCTGGAGGGTCAACCGAGGTCATCGTCGGTCAGCAGGTGCACGGAGACACCTGGCACTACGTCGGTACCTACGGCTTCCGGGGTGGAGAGGAGGCCCGGGTCGTTCTGACCAACCAGTCCACGGTGGCCGGCCACGTGGTCGTTGCAGACGCGGTCCGCTTTGGCGGGGGCACGTTCGATGATCTGACTGGGATTGGGACGACGGCTCCGCACCCGCCCGACAAGCCGTGGTGGGAGGTGGCTGCTTATTATTACACGCAGTGGATGGGGCTGGACCCCGACGATTGGCCCTACTTCAACGACATCGTCGCCCGCCCGATGTATGCCCGCTGGGAGCACGCTGGCACCGGGGAGGATGCTATCTATGTCTCCTGGCACACCAACGGTTACAGCGGCTACCAGTGGGATTTCAGTGGCACGGTGAGTTATATCCACAGCGGCGAGGGCGAGGATGTCACCCCAGGCAGCGCCGACCTGCGCCACGTTGTTCATGCCGAGTTGGTCCACGATATCCGGGCCGGGTGGGACTCCGGCTGGAGAGACCTGGGCGAGCGTAGCAAGAATCTGGGCGAACTACGGGAGTTGTGGGACGATGATGCGGCGGTGCGCATGCCCGGTGCGCTGATCGAGTTGGCCTACCACGACCACCCGGACGACACCGACGCGCTCAAGGAACCGCGCTTCAACATGTTGGCTGCCCGCGCCGTCTACCAGGGCATCGTCAAGTACTTCGAGCAGCGGGACGGCGTGGGCCTGGCGCTCCTCCCGGAACCGCCGACCCACCTGGCGGTCCAGAATGTGGGCGCTGGGCAGGTGCGGGTCTCTTGGCATTCCTCTCCCATCGACGCCACCGGCCTGGCCGGCGACGCGGCCACGGGCTACCGGGTGTACACCAGCACCGACGGCCTGGGTTGGTCAAACGGGGTGGTGGTGGCGACGACTGTTTATACCCTCACCGGTCTCTCACCGGAGCAACTCCTCTTCGTCCGCGTCACCGCCACCAACGGCGGTGGCGAGTCCTTTCCCACCGAGACGCTGGGAGTCCGCGCAGGGGACGAGACTGGAGTGCTGTTGGTCAATGGCTTCGACCGGTTGAGCAGCGCGATGCTGGTGCCCGATTACGACCCGGTGGAGGGGTACAACCTGCGCATGTTCCTGGACCGGATGAACGGGTATGACTACGTGGTTCAACACGGGGAGGTCATCTCCTACCCCTTCGACAGTGCCAGTAACAAAGTGGTTCGGGACGGGGCGATTGACCTGAGCGATTACGCACTGGTGGATTGGATTCTGGGGGAGGAGTCAGTCGCCGGCGAGACGCTGGACGATACGGAGCGAGCGTTACTGACGGACTTCCTGGGGGATGGCGGGGCGCTGTTTTTGAGCGGCACGGAGGTGGGCTGGCACCTGGACGACCAGGAGGGCGACTCCGATTTCTACAACTCTTGTCTTCGGGCTGACTATGCCGGAGATGATGCAGAGACCTACGAGGTCGCCCCGGCCCCCGGCTCTATTTTCGAGGGACTGGCCCCCTTCCGCTTCGACGCGCCGGGGATGTACGACGCCGATCGCCCGGACCAGATGACGCCTACCGGTGGCTCCGTGGCGGCGTTGATCTACGATGGTGGCCTTATGGGGACGGCAGCGGTGCAATACGCGGACACCACTGGCGGCTGCGAGCGGCTGGTGTATTTCGGCTTTCCCTTCGAGACTGTCTGGCCGGACCAGCGGCCCGTGGTAATGGGCCGGGTGCTGGATTTCCTGGACCTGTGCCTGGCTGCGCCCGCGAATACGAAGATCACCACTCCGGCCGATGGCAGCGCCTCTAACAGCGTGCCGCCTTTCGGAGGGATAGCCGTGGCGTCCGATGTGGCAGTCCAGCGGGTGGAGGTGCAGGTCGAGCGCGGTAGTGACGGGCGCTACTGGACGGGGAGCGATTGGGTGCTGGGGTCGGTCTGGGTGCCGGGGACGACCTGGGTGACGGCGACGGGGACCATTTCGTGGTCCTACCCGCTTCCGTCGTTGATCAACAGCGGCTATCATCTGCGCGCACGGGCGCGGACGACGGCTGGAGGAGTTGACCCGTCGCCTGATGAGGTTTTTTTCACTTACGACACGACCCCGCCTGCCAACGCCGTCCTCATCGCCCCGGCGGGCGGGAGCACTGTTTCCCTCGTGACGGAGGTGGTTCTGACGTGGGAGCCGGTTGGCCGGACGGTGGGTCTTCCCTGGCCTACGTGGTGGAACTGGACGGGCAGCCCTACACGACCACCCAGTCCACGTATGTGGTCTCTCACATCTCCGGTGGGCCGCATGCCTGGGGGGTGCAGGTCTTCGACGCCGCTGGAAACCGTTCGGAGTGGGCTATGGGCACCTTCTACGTCCGTCGGTATGATCTGTGGTTGCCGCTGGTGATGCGCGATGCTGAGGGCGGTGGGAGCACGTGTACTGGTGTCTTGGTCAACGGCGGCTTTGAGTCAGGTGAGGGTTGGGTGCTCAACCGGCTGGCGGCCTACGAGATCAGCCGGGTTCACTCCGGCGTGCGGAGCGTGCGGGTGGGCATCCCGCCGGGTGAGCCGGGGGACGATGCTTACTCATCGGTGGCGCAGACGGTACCGCTGCCAGCGGGGAGCGGGGCCACGCTGCGGTTGTGGGTCTATCCCATCGGCGAGGGGGATGACCCTGGAGACTGGCATTACGTGGGTTTGTCCGATTCGTCGGGTAACTATCATTCCTTGGACGCCTGGCAGTCCGACGCGCGGGCCTGGGAGCAGCGGGAGTATGACCTGGGCGCGTATCTGGGCCAGACGGTGACTGTCTACATCGGTACGCGGAATGACGGAGACGACGATACAGCGGCGCTGTACGTGGACGATGTGGCGCTGGAGGTCTGCCCGTGAGAGCGGTCTGGCTTCACCCCTGGGCATCGGTTCGTATCTGCGCTGGGAGATGATGGAACCTCTGTAGGGACTGGATCACCCCGCCCTACCGGTTGGGTGAAAGGAGGCCGAGGTGCGCAGCGACAACTGGACGGAGGAAACGGTCCCCAGCCACCGCGTGGAACCGGACGGCGAGGCAAGGGATTACGTCCGGCCGGATCTGCACCGGCGGCGGTCGGGAGACCTTGCTGAACGAAAGGCTTGCGTCTGGGTACTGGGTCTTGTCGTGGTGCTGCTGGCGCTGATGGTGTGCGGCCTGTGGACGCTGTACCTGTTGCATGGGCAGTTAGTCATCGGCGGTCCTACTCCCACCCTCATCATCTGGACGCCCACGCCGGTGACCACGCCCGCTACTGGCCCGACCCCTCCGCCCGTCGAGACGGATGAGCCCACCCCGACCATCTCGCCCGACATCGCCATTGGGCGCTATGTGCGGGTGGCGGGCACCGGTGGGTATGGCCTCAATCTCCGCTCAGGACCGGGCGAGAACTACACCCGCATGGGCGTTGCGCTCGAGGGAGAGGTTTTCATCGTCGTTGATGGGCCGACAGTGTCCGGCGGCTCTGAATGGTGGAACATCCGCGATCTGGAGAACGAGGAACGGGAGTGGTGGGCGGTGGGGAACTTTCTGGAGCCGGTGGAGCATCCATAGCGGAATGAACAATGAGCAAATGAACAATGACAAATGACAAATGACAAATGGCAGATGAACAAGTCTCGGGAGTGACGGAAATGGATCAAGGTGAGGTCGTGGAGCGCATTGCGCGACTGCGGCACGAGATCAACTATCATAACTATCGCTATTACGTGCTGAATGTGCCCCTCGTCAGCGACGCCGAGTATGATGCGCTGATGGACGATCTGCGCACGCTGGAGGCGGAGTACCCGGCACTGATCACTCCTGACTCGCCGACTCAGCGGGTAGGAGCGCAGCCTGCCGAGGGGTTTGTCAAGGTGGAGCATCCCGCCCCCATCCTTAGCCTGGACAAGGCCACCAGCGGTGAGGAGGTCCGCGCCTGGTGGGAGCGGGTGAGTAAGTTCATCCCGCCCGACGCACACGAGCTCGCCTGGGTGGTCGAGCCCAAACTGGATGGGCTGACGGTCGTGCTGCACTACGAGGATGGTCTCTTCGTGCTGGGGGCGACGAGGGGAGACGGGTACGTCGGCGAGGACGTGACGTCCAATCTGCGCACTGTGCGCACCTTGCCGCTGCGCATCCCCGTTGCCGGGATGGGAGAGGAGTCGCCGCCCCACCGTCTGGTCGTGCGCGGCGAGGCGATGATGCTGATCGAGGAGTTCGAGGCGCTGAACCGGCGGCAGGCTGAGATGGGGGAGAAACTCTTCGCCAACCCACGCAACGCGGCGGCGGGCAGTTTGCGTCAACTCGACCCGCGCGTCACTTCCTCCCGTCCCATTACCTTGCTCTGCTACGGTATCGTCGAAGTAGATGGCCCAGTGCAGTCCACCCAGTGGGAGAGACTGGCCTACCTGCGTGAGTTGGGCTTTCCTGTCTCGGAGCACGTCGCCCGCTTCGAGTCGTTGGACGAGGTGATCGCTTACTGCGAGGGTTGGATCGGAAAGCGGGACATGGTGCCCTATGAAGTGGATGGCCTGGTGATTAAGGTGGACAACCTGGCGACGCAGGCGGAGATGGGAATGGTGGGGCGAGCGCCACGGGGCGCGATCGCCTTCAAATTTCCCGGCCGGGAGGCGATGACCGAGGTGTTGGGCATCGGCGTTAACGTGGGGCGCACCGGTGCACTGACCCCTTACGCCGTGCTGAAGCCAATGCAACTGGGTGGTGTCACCATTCGCAAGGCCACTCTGCACAATTTCGAGGACTTGCAGCGTAAGGACATCCGTATCGGCGATCGGGTTATCGTCAAGCGTGCTGGCGACGTGATTCCCTACGTCGTCGGGCCGGTGGTCGCGGCGCGCACGGGGAGGAAGAAAGTCTACGATCTGCCGAAGGTTTGTCCCTCTTGTGGCGAGCCGGTGGTCTCGCCAGAGGACGAGGTGGCGGTCTATTGCATCAACGTTGCCTGCCCGGAGCAGCGTGTGCGGCGCGCGGGGTACTTCGCCGCCGTGATGGACGTCGAGGGGCTGGGTGAGCGGACGGCGCGACTTCTGGTGGAGCGCAACCTGGTGCAGAATGCCGCCGATTTGTACTATCTCGAGCGGGAGGACCTGCTGCAGTTGGAAGGTTTTGCCGAAAAGAGCACGGACAACCTGCTGAGGGCCATTGAGGCCAGCAAGGATCGGCCGCTGGCGCAGGTCATCGCCGCGTTGGGCATCCAGGGTGTGGGCGGCACCGTGGCCCGGTTGCTGGCGCAATGTTATCGCTCGCTGGACGAACTGGCGGATGCCGACCGCGAGGAACTGGAAGGTATTGAGGGGTTGGGGCCGCACACAGCCGGAGCCATTGTGGAGTGGTTTGCCCGTCCTCGCAACCAGAAATTTGTTGAGAAGTTGCGCCGGGCAGGGGTGAGACTGGAGCAGGAGACCCCTGCTACGCCTGCGGAAGGTCCACTGGTGGGCCTGACCTTCGTCATCACCGGTACGTTGCCGACGATGAGCCGGGAAGAGGCCACCCGGCTCATTGAGCGGCACGGTGGGCGGGTGACTGGCAGCGTCAGCCGCAAGACAGGCTACCTGGTGGTGGGGGAGTCGCCCGGCGGCGCAAAGCACCGCAAAGCGCAGCAACTGGAGGTGCCGATGATTGATGAGGCGCGGCTGTTGGAAATGGTCGGCCCAGGAGATGAGGGAGGGCAACTGAGGTTTCCGCTGAGTGCTTGATGGAGGTGGTGAGAAGGAGCGCTTGGCCGTTAACGACGTTCTCCAGAAGGCGCTGTCCCGCATCGCGGTACCGGGGAATGTCGAGGTAGTGATCCAACTTCTCCTCGTCGCGCCGGGAGGTGGCTTTCCATTCTCCATTTCTTCATCTTCCTTGCGTGACGCTCTGTCTCTGGCTTACTATAAGGCACAAATTGTGTTATAATCTGCGAAATCTTCACCTGGAGGGAATAGCCATTATGAATCCGATCCAAAGACGCATTGAGGAGATGAACCGGCGGGTGGACGGGCTTCGGGAGAATGGGTTGTATTTCTACTTGCAGCCCATCTCCGAACTGGACGGGGCCTGGGTCACGGTCAATGGGCGGCGCATGCTCCTGTTCGCCGGCTACAGTTACCTGGACCTGCTGAGACATCCGAAGATTACAGCGGCGGCGCAGGAGGCGCTGGCCCGCTACGGGACGGGCACTCAAGGTGTCCGTATCCTGGCCGGCACGCTGCCGCTGCACGAGGAACTGGAGCAGACGATCGCCCGCTTCAAGAAGGCCGAGGCGGCCATTGTTTACTCCAGTGGCTACGTCACCAACCTGGCGACGGTGGCTGCGCTCGTGGGCCGCAACGACGTCGTCATCTGCGACAAGTTCAACCACGCCAGTATCGTGGATGGCTGCCTGCTCAGCCAGGCCAAATTCCTTCGTTTCCGCCACAACGATATGGCCGACCTGGAGCGACGGCTGCAACAGGCTGACCCTGACGCTGGCTGCCTGGTCGTCGTGGACGCTGTCTTCAGTATGGATGGCGACGTCATTAATCTGCCCGAGGTCAGCCGTCTGTGTCGCGAGCACGGCGTGCTGCTGATGGTGGACGAGGCGCACAGCGTGGGCGTGCTGGGCGAGACAGGTCATGGCATCGAGGAGCACTTTGGGCTCGAAGGAGCCATTGACCTGTACATGGGCACGCTCTCCAAGTCTATCCCCAGCGTCGGAGGGTACGTGGCGGGGAAGCAAGAAATCATCTCATATCTGAAGCACGTGGCGCGGGCGTTTGTCTTCTCGGCCTCGCTGCCCCCGGCGCAGACCGCCGCCGCCACGGCATCGTTCGAGGTGATTGAGGAGGAGCCGGAGCGCGTGAGGCGACTGCGGCGTAACGTCGAACTGTTCCTGGGTGGTCTCAAGGCGCGAGGCTTCGATACGCTCAACAGCGAGACTCCCATCGTGCCCATCATCTGCGGCGAGGACGAACGGGCCTTTCAGATGACGAAGTTGTGCCAGGAGGAGGGCATCTTCGTGCTGCCGGTGGTCTCTCCTGCCGTGCCGGTCGGGTTGGCGCGGTTGCGGGCCAACGTGACGGCGGCTCACTCGGAGGAGGACATTGCCTACGCGCTAGACGTCTTCGAGCGGGCGGGTAAGGCGGTGGGGGTGATTGAGTGACAAATGAGCAAATGAACAAATGACAAATGGTGATGCGAACGGGGTGGTCATCCTCAAGCACAAACGTGCCAGGCCGGTACTGCAGCGCCACCCCTGGATCTTCTCCGGCGCGATCGAGCGCATTGAGGGGGAGGTGGCGGCCGGTGACATCGTCGATGTGCGCGACGCGGGCCGCAACTGGCTGGCGCGAGGCTACCTCAACCGGCGCTCCCAGATCGCAGTGCGGTTGCTGACCTGGGAGCGGGATGAGGTTGTTGATCGGGAGTTCTGGCGGCGGCGGCTGGAGCGGGCAGTCGCCGCCCGTCAGGCTCTCGCCGATGACCCGGCCACCACGGCCTATCGGCTCGTGCACGCCGAATCGGATTACCTGCCGGGGCTGATCGTAGACCGGTATGGGGAGTGGCTGGTGATCCAATTTCTGACCCTGGGAGTCGAACGGTGGAGGGATGAGTTAGTTGGTTTGTTGGTTGGTTCGGTGGATGGTGTGCGCGGCGTGTACGAACGCTCCGACGTGGATGTGAGGGTGAAGGAGGGGCTGGGGCAGCGCACAGGGCGGCTATGGGGGGAAGAGTCACCAGAGTTGGTGGAGGTCCTGGAGAACGGTCATCGTTTCCTGGTGGATGTCCAGCGAGGCCACAAGACCGGCTTCTACCTGGATCAGCGGGAGAACCGGGCGCGGCTGTCGGCTTTCTGCGATGGGGCGGAGGTGCTTGACGCCTTTGCTTATGCCGGGGGTTTCGGCGTCTGTGCGGCAGCGGGCGGGGCGGCGCAGGTCACGTTGGTCGAAAGTTCGGCTCCGGCGCTGAACCTGGCGCGGCGCAACTTTGCCCTCAACGGCTTTGAGCATCGCGGCGTGGAATACGTGGAAGGCGACGTCTTCAGCGTCTTACGCGGCTACCGTGCCCAAAGTCGCCGCTTTGACGTCGTCGTGCTTGATCCGCCCAGGTTCGCCCGCGGCGGGCGGGAGGTGGAGCGGGCGGCGCGGGCCTATAAAGATGTCAACCTGCTGGCTTTCCAGTTGCTCCGGCCGGGTGGGACACTGTTCACCTGTTCCTGCTCTGGCGCTGTCTCCGCCGACTTGTTCCAGAAGATCATCTTTGGCGCGGCGGTGGACGCGGAGCGGGAGGCGCAGATCATTGGACACCTGGCGCAAGGGGCCGATCACCCGGTTGCACTGGCCTTCCCGGAGGGGGCGTACCTGAAGGGGCTGGTCTGTCGAGTGTGGTAGCGATTGTGGATTGCGGATTGCGGATTGGTTCGGTATCATACTCCGCAGTCTCCTCGAACAACTGCCGCCACTTGCGGTAGGTGCATTCCGAACAGCGTATGACGCGGCCAATGAGGAGCAGGTGTTCGTCGTCCAGCACCTGGTAGATCACGCGGTAGAGTTACCCACGCGCAGGCGGTAGATGCCGGGTCCCAGTTGTTTGACGCCGGAAGGATGGGGCGTCTCCGCCAAAGCCTGGATGGCGGTGATCACACGATCGCAGTCGGGGCGGCGCAACCGTTCGCTCTCTCGCTCAACGCGCCGACCTGTGTTCTCCACACGGCACTTATCGCTCACTGCTCTCCAGTTCGGCGAGGGCTGCTTGCATTTGCGTCGTCTGCGGGGTATAATGAGCGGGTGATTTGTGAAGGAGTTGGAACGGTTGATGTTGCGTGGGCTATTCACCAAAGTAGTTGGCAACTCTAATCAGCGCGAGATCGCTCGGCTGCAGAAAGTGGTCGAGGGTGTCAACGCGCTCGAGCAATCGTTTGAGGCGCTGGATGATGCTCAACTGCGGGCCAAGACGGATGAGTTTCGCCAGCGTCTGGCGCACGGCGAGACGCTCGACGACATTCTGGTTGAGGCTTTCGCGGCTGTGCGCGAGGCGGCCAAGCGCACCATTGGTCTGCGCCACTACGACGTGCAACTGATCGGTGGCATCATCCTCCACCGGGGGAAGATCGCGGAGATGAAGACCGGCGAGGGGAAGACTCTCGTTGCCACGTTGCCGCTCTATGTCAACGCGCTGGAAGGGAGGGGTGCTCATCTGATTACGCCCAACGACTACCTCTCTAGAGTGGGCGTGCAGTGGATGGGGTCGGTCTATCATGCACTGGGTCTATCAGTGGGGGTGATCCAATCGGCAGCCGCTGATCCCAACCGGGGCTCTTTCCTTTTTGACCCTGACTATCCCTCGGCTGACGACCGCTTCCTGAACCTACGGCCCGTCTCCCGGCGCTATGCCTATCTGGCTGACATTACCTACGGTACCAACAACGAGTTCGGGTTCGACTACCTGCGCGACAACATGGCGCACGATCTGAGTGCGTGCGTACAGCGGGAACTCCGCTACGCCATCATTGACGAGGTGGACAATATCCTGATTGACGAGGCGCGCACGCCACTTATCATCTCCGGCCCGGCAGAGGAATCCTCGGAACTCTATCGTCGTTTCACTGACATCGTGCGCCGGTTGCGACCCAGCAGCCCCGAGAGCGTTGAGCGGGATGAGCCGGACGGCGACTACGTGCTGGAGGAAAGGACCCAGATCGTCACGCTGACGGAGCAAGGGATCGAGCGTGTCGAGCAGATGCTCCCGGAGGTCGAAACGGGGGAGAGCATCTATGACCCCAAGCGCGCCCACATGCTGCCTTACCTCGATAACGCACTGCGGGCATACGTCGTCTACAAGCGGGACAAGCACTACATCGTCAAGGATGGCGAGGTGATCATCGTGGATGAGTTCACCGGCCGGCTGATGCATGGGCGACGTTTCTCTGAGGGGTTGCATCAGGCGATCGAGGCTAAAGAAGGTGTGGCGGTACGGCGCGAGAGCCTGACCTACGCCACCATCACCTTCCAGAACTACTTCCGCATGTATGAAGAACTGGCCGGTATGACCGGCACAGCCAAGACGGAGGAGAAGGAGTTCCAGGCGATCTATGACCTGGACGTGGTGGTGCTCCCCACCAACGTCGAGTACCGCGCCACCTATGGCGATCTGGTCACTTGCGAGCGGTCGGTGGATGAGATTGAGGAAGTTGCTTTCGCTGGGGTGCTAAACGGACGCGCTGACGACCTTCGTGCTCTCAGTCGAGCCGTGATGGTGACCACCTACGAGCCATCCGATGAGAATGGACGACGCTACTTCAAGCGGCTTGACCTGCCGGACGTGATATACGGAACCGAGCGGGCCAAGTTCCGGGCCGTAGTGGACGAGATCGAGGCATTGCAGAAGGTAGGCCGGCCGGTGCTGGTAGGTACCATCGCTATTGAGACCTCAGAGCGGCTTTCGCGAATGCTCAAGCGGCGGGGCGTTCCCCACCAGGTGCTCAACGCCAAGTACCATGAGAAGGAAGCGGTGATCATCGTCCAGGCCGGTCGCCCTGGCGCGGTGACGATCGCCACCAACATGGCCGGTCGAGGCGTAGACATCAAACTGGGCGGTGACCCGGAGGGCGTGGCTCGTGAATGGCTGCGCAAGGAAGGCTGCGATCTGACCGAGATCAGCCAGGCGCACTGGAACCAGGCACTGGAGTTGCTGCGTCGGGGGCAGGACGTGACAGAAGTCTACTCTGAGCGGTGGGCGGAGGTGCTGACTGAGGTGGTGGGCGGTTGTGCTGCAGACCATGAGCGTGTGGTGGCTATGGGCGGTCTGCATATTCTGGGCACGGAACGGCACGAGGCGCGACGCATTGATAATCAGTTGCGGGGCCGGGCCGGCCGCCAGGGTGACCCTGGCTCTTCCCGTTTTTACATCTCGCTAGGGGATGAGTTGATGCACCGCTTCGGTGGCGAACGGGTGCGGGGACTAATGGAGCGACTTGGCGTGGAGGAGAACGTGCCCATCCAGCATGCCTGGCTCGACAAGTCTATCGAGTCGGCGCAGATGCGGGTGGAGGGGTACAACTTCGACATCCGCAAGCACGTGCTGGAGTACGATGACGTGGTCAACAAGCAGCGTGAGGTGATCTATGCCCAGCGGCGGCAGGTGCTCAGCGCATCAGACCTGCGGGAGCAGGTGCTGCGCATGGTGCGGGAGGAGATTGGACGTGTGGTCGCCGCCCACACACCTGGTCCCGACCCGGATGATTGGGACTTGCGTGGGCTCTACAGCGAATTGCGAAACTTCTTCCCGCTGCCAGGTGATTTGAACTATCGCCAGTGGGGGAAACTTTCTCCCACCAAGATCGAAGCGCAGTTATTTGAGATGACGGAGCATGCCTACGATGAGGTCAATCGTACCGTTGGGCACCAGGTGTACCGGCAGGCAGCGCGGGAGGACGTGACGCTGCGGGCGCTGGCGCAGAGTGCCGACCCGGCACAGCGGTTGGTCTATCAGCGGGTGGTCGAGCGGCTGGGAAGGGAACTTGACGAGGATCTGGCGGCTCTACCCGTACGCCGGCTTCCGGACGAGTTAAAAGCGCAGGTCGAGGTGGCACTTGTGGACGCGTACCGTCTATTCCGTGACCGGCAATTGATGCTGCGGGCGGTGGATGGTCTGTGGGTGCGACATCTCACCGATCTGTCGGCTCTGCGCGAGGGCATTGGACTGCGGGCCTACGGTCAACAGAACCCACTCGTGGCTTATCGCAAGGAAGCGCACGAGATGTACGAAGCATTGCTGGCCCGTGTTCAGGAGACGGTGGCGCGATCCGTCTATCTGGTGCCGCGGACTCTGGTCGCTCAGCCGAGGCGTCGGCGGTTGCAAGCGACGCGCCCCCGCGTGCCGGTGAGGGGGGGGCAGCTGGCACAGCCGGCTGGAGTCAAGTCGGGTCAGAAGTTGGGGCGCAATGACCCTTGCTGGTGTGGCAGTGGCAAGAAGTACAAGAACTGCCACATGCGACAGGATATGGAGGCACAACGGGGCCAATTAGCCGCTCCCCGGCCACCTCGGGCGGCCGGGCGGAAGCAGCGGCGGAGACGTTAAGAGTTACAGGAGGGTGCTAATGGAGGAAAGGGAACTTGACCTGGCGGGTCGCCTTATGGCAGACATGGACCCCCGATTGCTCCAATTCTTGCAGACGAAGATCAATTCCTTCGTCAAGTGGGACCTGGTCCGCTTCTTTCACGATAACCCCCACACGACGGACACGGCTGACAACATTGCCCGTTACGCCGGTCGCAGTGTCGAGACGATCTGTACCGAACTGGCCGACCTGGCGCGGGAGGGGGTGCTGGAGGAAAACCGACTGGGTGACATGACTGTCTACTCGTTGGCCTCGGACCACCAGATCAGGGAGTTGCTGGAGCAGTTCGTGAAGGCGTCCGACGACCGACAATTCCGAGTCAAGGCGATCTACCACATCATCCGGGGGACGCGGCGATGAATGGTAACGTGGGCACGAGGTGTCAGAGGAGGGACATATGGAACGGGTGAAGACAGGCATCCCGGGCCTGGATGAGATGCTAGGTGGGGGTTTCTTGCATCAGACTGCTAATCTGGTTGAAGGCGCGCCGGGCACGGGCAAGACGACACTGGGGATGCAGTTCATTTACCATGGCATAGTGGCCTGCGGAGAGCCCGGCCTGATATTGACCTTTGAGGAATTCCCGCAGCAATATTACCGTGATGCGGCTAGTTTCGGGTGGGACTTCCGACGGATGGAGCGGGAGGGGAAGTTGCGTGTGGTGATGACCAGCCCGGAGGTCAGTAGGGCCGATCTGGAGCAGGTCGGCGGGCGAATCGAGAGACTGGTGCGGGAGATGGGTGTCAAACGGATCCTGGTTGATAGCCTTTCACACTTCGAGCGCATCAGCGAAGAGCCAGTGCTCCTGCGGGGCATCGTCTATGGATTTATCAACTCACTCAAGCGCGAGGGATTGACGTCCGTGTTGACGCGAGAGAGCGTGGCGCTGCTAGGTGAGGCCGAAGGAGAGGATGATGTCCTTGCTTTTATGGTTGACTCCTATGTCCTCCTCCGTTACGTCGAGATCGAGAGCGCTGTTCGCAAGGCACTCCTGGTGCTCAAGATGCGGGGCAGCAATCACGACAAAGGCATCCGTCAGCTTGAGGTTACTTCCCGGGGCATTGAGGTTCGGGCACCGTTCGAGGGACGGGAAGGGATCATGAGTGGCAGCCCCCGGCGTATGGTCGACTCGTTCGTACAGGCCTTCGTACGGCGTTGAAGAGGAGGTTGACTCTATGGAGGCAATCAAACATATCTTGGCCGCCTACTCGTGGGTTGTTATCGGGATACTGATTGTTTTTCTATGGCGCATCGCTTACTTCTATGAGAGGACCTCGGGCCAGCGCGTGGGCTATTACTTTCTCCTCCTCCCGTTGCTGTTGCTGGCAGCCGGCGCCATTTACTACCTCGTGCGCGGCGGGGACTTCATTGGGGAGCCTGTCGGCGATGCGCTGCTGGTCCTCGGTGGTGTTTTACTTGGGCTGTTTGGCTTCCACCTGCAGGAATTGATGACTGGAGAGCGACGATGATTGTCATCACAACAACTTTAGCGCCCTTTGGGTTGTTGGCTATCGTCTACCTGGGTTTTCTTTTTGCCAACTTCAGCCGGCGATTAGGTGCGGTGACGAAGATGGCGGACCGTCAACGCTGGTTTCTGGTGGCCAACGGTCTGATTACTCTGGCCGCGATGAGCAAAGCAGTGCGGGGCACTGCAGCTCTGGCGCCCGAATCTGCGCTGCCTGTCTTGCTAGAGCCCTGGTTTGGTATGGTGGGTTTCCATATCCCCCTGGCCATAGGGGTGACTCTCAACCTGGTGCTTGTATGGTGTTACTGGGGATGGACTCTGAGAGAAAAGATCTAACGAAACATCGCTCGTCCCTGGACCGGTCGTCTGTCTCTCAAGACCTGGAGCAAGGGATTCGGGTCCCTGATCGAGCGTTGGCGACTCTCAACGCGGTCGCCGCGGTGGCCAGCATGGCGCTGGACGTGGACGAGGTGCTGCGGCAGGCCCTGGCACTGGCCCTGGAAGTCGTGGGTGTCGAAGCGGGGGCGATATTGGTGCTTGACGAGACCACGAACGAGTTGGTCTTCCGCGTACAGCAAGGATGGCGCGGGCGCAATTTCGTCACCCAGGGCGCCCGAGTGCCGGCCGACCTGGGCCTCTCGGGCCTGGTGGTGGGGACCGGACAGCCGGTGATGACGGGGGACGTTAGCCATGACCCGCGGGTGGCGGTCCCGGAGTTTCGTGACGGAGGGGTGCGGGCGATGGCTCTGGCCCCTATGCGCGCGCGTGGCCGCGTGCTGGGCGTGCTGGGTGTGATGGGGTGCGCACCATACGAGTTCAGCGCTGAGGAGATCATGCTCATCTCCGCTATCGCTGATCAGATCGGTGTTGCTCTCGACAACGCTCGTCTGTCTGGCGAAGCCCGCAGCAGGATGCAGGAGCTAGCCACCTTGCAGGCGACGAGTATGCAGGTGGCAGCCACTTTTGACCTGTGGGTGGCGTTGGAGGCTATTGCCTCCTCAATATTGGATTTGACCGGCGCCGCTGTGGTAGAAGTGCACTTGTACGAGGGTGAGAATGACAAACTCTCTTTCGCCATGGCGCTGCGCAGAGATGGGGAGCGAGCGCCGGTTGGCGGCCGTCCTCCGGACAACGGGCCAATCGCCCGTGCGGCGCGTGGTGGCGAGGTATTGGTTCTGGAGGATCTTACTGTCTCGCAATTGAGCGCGGATAGGTGGCAGGCTCACGGTGTGCAGGCCTTGGTCGCTCTGCCCCTCAAGCGGGCAACCTGTACACTGGCGGTATTGGCGGTCGCTTTCTGTGTCCCTCATTCCTTCTCCCAGTACGAGATGCTGGTATTGAATGTGCTGGCCGACCAGGCGGCCATCGCCGTTGAACGCACCCACCTCTTCGGTAGCGAGACGCATCGTTCTACTCAGTTGGCCTTGGTTAACCAGGTGGCTCGGCAGGCCACGGCAACGCTCAACCTGAATGAGATTCTGGACACAGCCGCCAGCGCTATTCGACGTAGTTTTGCCTACTTCAACGTCGCGCTCTTTCTGATTGACAGAGCGGCTTCAGAAACGGTGCTTCGCTCTATTGCTGGGGGACACGCGATGATCATACGGCGTGGCTATCGCCAGGCGATTGGGAAGGGCATCGTGGGGTGGGTGGCGGAGACGGGGCAAACCTTGCTAGCGAACGATGTCACCCAGGAACCGCGCTATCGGTCCATCTTGCCAATTGGCAGGCCGGTGGGTGCGGAACTTGCGGTCCCCATTGTGCGGCTTGATGAGGTGATCGGTGTCCTGGATGTTCAGAACCTGGAGCGGGGGGCCTTTGACCAGGAAGATGTCAGGGCCATGGAGGCGTTGGCCGATCAGTTGGCCATTGCTATTGACAACGCCCGACTGTATGAGGAGACTCAACAGCGGCTCGCGGAGGTATCGACGCTCTACCAGTTGGCCCAGCAGGTGAACACGAGTCTTGATATCCAGGAGGTGTTGGATTCTATCGTCTGGTCCCTGAAGCAGGCAATGGGTTGCCGGGGGTGTTCCATTGCGCTCATAGACCAAGTTGGCAATGTGTTGGAGATCCACGCAGCGGCAGGTATTGAGGATAAGTGGCGGCGTGGCTTCAAGTTGCGCTTGGGTGAGGGGGTAGCAGGTCGCGTGGCCCTTGATGGTACGCCGATGTATGTGCCTGACGTGTTGGAATTGGATGATTTTGTCTTCTTTGATCCGTCCGTGCGATCGCTTTTGACAGTGCCCTTGAGTGTACAGCAGAAGGTGATTGGTACGCTGACTGTGGACAGTGAGCGACCCAGCGCTTTCAGCGCGGCTGACGAGCGGCTGATCACCATTGCAGCGACTCAGGCGGCTATAGCCATTGAGAATGCTCGGTTGTACGCCAATCTAGAGCGGCGTGCCAGGAGCCTGGCGGATGCATACGCCGAGTTGCGGGAGGCCGACCAGCTCAAGGACGAAATAGTGCAGAATGTGTCACACGAGTTGCGGACACCGTTGACATTTGTAAAGGGCTACGTGGAACTGCTGCTGGCTGGCGATATGGGACCACTCACCGATGAACAGAGGGAATATCTCGCAATCGTGGCCGAGAAAACCGATGCCGTCACGCAACTGGTGAGCGATATCATTTTCCTGCAGCGGGCAGATCGGGTGCCCGGCAAGAAGTTGCCCATTTCGCTGGACAAATTGGTGCGGCGAGCCCTGCGGGGGTGCGCGGCTACGGCGCAGGAGTCTGGGTTGACCTTGGTGGCGAACCTGCCCGATGATCTGCCGCAGGTGGCCGGGGACGAGCGAAGGCTGCTGCAGGTATTCGACAACTTACTGGGTAACGCGATCAAGTTCAGCCCCGATGGTGGACAGATCGTGGTGACTGTTGAGGATGTGGGGTCTATGGTGCGAGCGTCAGTTTCTGACCAGGGGATTGGCATTCCCGAGGATGAGCGGAAACTGATTTTTGAAAGTTTCTATCGGGTAGATGGTTCTGCCCGGCGAAACTTCAGTGGCTCTGGACTGGGCCTGGCGATTGCCGAACGTATCGTAGAGGGCCACGATGGGCAGATTTGGGTTGAAAGCGAGCCGGGGAGGGGCAGCACATTTTACTTCACAATCCCCAAGTATCAGGACCGGAAAGCATAGCCGTTCGCCCGGCGAAACTTCGGTAGCGCTGGTCGAGAGTTCGGCGTTGCATTGGGTTGGAGTTGTCGGATTTCGGTTCCTGGGATGCGGCAGTCCTGTATGCCTCATGGAACGATGGACACGATAAGCGACGTAGTGATACATAGCGAGGGAGAACATGCGGAGACGATGGTCAGTCTGCGCGCCCAACTACACGTTCTGCCGAAGGTGGATCTGCATCGCCACCTGGAGGGTTCTCTGCGGCTCCAGACCTTGGCCGAGATTGCCCAGGAGCACGGGATTGACCTGCCCAGTTACGACATTGAGTACCTGCGGCCATTCGTCACAGTGACGAGTGAGAAGCCGGGTTTCCATCGCTTCCTTGAAAAGTTTCGCCTACTGCGGCGCTTCTATCCCACCCAAGCGGCTGTGGAGCGGGTGGCGTATGAGGCAGTGGCCGATGCGGCGGCTGACAACGTCAAATACCTGGAATTGCGCTTCAACCCGGTCGCGTTGGCCCGGACGCAGGGGTTCTCGCTCGATCAGGTGACCACCTGGGTGTGCAGTGCCGTCGCCAGAGCCCAATCTGATTGCGGAGTTTGTGTCAATCTCATCCTGCAGATCGGCAGGGATGAGGACCTGGATACGGCGTCGCAGATTGCCGACGTTGCGCTGGCCCACCGGGACAACGGTGTCGTCGGCCTGGACCTGGCTGGTGACGAAACGAAGTATCCAGCCCGTTGCTTTGCCGACATCTTCCAGCGGACGCGGCGGGAGGGGTTAGGTGTGACGGTGCATGCTGGGGAGGTCGGAAAGGCTGAGAACGTTCGGGAGGCAATCGAACTGCTGGGAGCCCAGCGCATCGGGCATGGTGTGCGCGTGATCGAGAATTCAGAGGTTGTGCAGTTGGTTGGTGAGCGAGGGGTGACACTAGAGATCTGTCCGACCAGCAACCTGCAAACTGGGGTCGTGCGTCATTTTGGTCTGCATCCCTTGCCTGACCTGCTGGCACTTGGTCTGCGCGTGACGATCAACACTGACGATCCCAGTGTCAGCGATACGACGCTCACCGACGAGTACCTGGCTGTTATGCTGGCGATGGGGGTGACGTTGGAGCAGATTAAGCACACAATCGTGATGGCTATTGAGGGATCGTTCCAATCACCGGACGAGCGGGAGCGGTTGGCGGAGTGGTTCCGTGGGGAGTTGTGGCTGAAAGGGTCAGGATAATGGCAGAACTCATTCGTGACCAGATCGCGGGTTTAGTTGCCGCAGGATTGCGAGCCGCGCAGGAGAAGGGCGCGCTGCCGGAGTTTGAGATGCCGGTGGTTGCCATGGAACGTCCGCGCCAGCCTGAGCACGGTGACTATGCCTCGCCGGTCTGCCTGCAACTGGGGCGCGAGGCACGGATGCCCCCCCGGGAGATCGCCGCGCGGGTGGTCGAGCACATTCCGTCGGCTCCGTTTGTGGGCGGAGTCGAGGTGGCAGGGCCAGGGTACATTAACGTCACACTGGATGCGGCGTGGCTGGCGGCGCAGGTGTTGGAGATTCTGGACGCCGGGGAGCACTGGGGCAGCGTGGACATCGGCCGGGGACGGCGGGTGCAGGTTGAATTCGTCAGCGCGAATCCAACCGGGCCTATCACCGTCGGCTCTACACGCAATGCAGTCATCGGTGACACTCTGGCTAACGCGCTGGCAACGGCGGGCTTCAAGGTCGAGCGGGAGTACTACGTCAACGACGCCGGCTCCCAGGTGCGCCATTTCGGTGGGAGTGTCTATGCTCGCTATGCCCAGGCTCTGGGCCGGGATGAACCGTTCCCAGAGGACGGTTACCATGGGCACTACGTCGTGGAGATGGGACAGGAGATGGCCCGGCAGTACGGCAACCAGTATCTCGACGTGTCCTGCGGGGAGGCCATGCGTGCTTTGGGAACGAAGGGCATAGAGCGCATCATCGAAGGGATACGGCAGGACCTGGTTACACTGGGAGTGGAGTTCGACACCTGGTTCCACGAGAAGAGCCTGTACGAATCTGGGCTGTTCGCCCGTGTCCTTCAGATGCTTCGGGACAAGGGCCACGTCGTCGAGCGCGATGATGCGGTCTGGTTCACCTCTCCTGACCTGGATACGGACGCGGTCGTCATCCGTTCCCCTCAGGTCATACCGGAACCGGACGAGCGGCCCACCTATTTCGCTTCCGACATTGCTTACGTGTGGAACAAACTGGTCGAGCGTGGCTTCGACGAGGCGATCTACGTCTGGGGGGCAGATCATCATGGTGACGTGCCTCGGGTGAAGGCGGCGGCTCGCGCGCTGGGGCTGGACCCCGAACGGGTGGTGCTCATTATTTATCAGATGGTCAACTTGAAGCGGGGTGGCGAGGACGTGCGCATGTCGAAGCGCACGGGGGAGTTCATCACGCTGCGCGAATTGCTCGATGAGGTCGGGCCGGACCCGATTCGTTTCCTGCTCCTCACGCGCACGATTGATGCGACGATAGACTTTGATCTGGACCTGGCGGTCGAACAGTCGGAGAAGAATCCGGTGTACTACGTCCAATACGCGCACGCCCGCATCGCCAGCATACTGCGCTACGCCGTTGACCTGGGGTGGGACCTGGAGGCCCCAGGCGACGTCTCGCTGCTGACTTACCCTGGCGAACTGGCGCTGATCCGCAAGATGCTGGAGTTACCGGAAGTCGTGGCGCTGGCGGCGACGCAATTGGCCCCGCATCATCTGACTTTCTATGCGCATGACTTGGCCGCTGCGTTCCACGCTTTCTACCGCGACTGCCGTGTCGTCGCCTCGGAGGAAGCGGAGCGGACTCAGGCAAGGCTGTTGCTGGTGCGGGCGGCCCGGTTGACGCTGGCGCGGACGCTGGCGCTGTTGGGGGTGACCGCGCCGGAGAGGATGTGAACTGGATACTGGATACTGGTTGCTGGATACTCGTCGCAGGAGGTAGCGTAGTCGGTGGGGTTGAAGCCAGATTACTGGATTCGCAAAATGGCGTCGGGGCGGCGGATGATTGAGCCATTCGTGGATCGACAAGTGCGTGACAGCGTTATTTCTTATGGGCTCTCGTCTTACGGCTACGACATCCGCGTGGCCGACGAGTTCAAGATTTTCACCCCCTGCCCGGGGGACCTGGCGGTTGTGGATCCCAAGCGGTTCGACGTACGGGCGATGGTGGATTTCGAGGGAGATGTCTGCGTCATTCCCCCTAACTCCTTCGCCCTGGGGCGTTCGGTGGAGTACTTTCGTGTTCCCCGCGGTGTTCTCTGCATCTGCCTGGGCAAATCTACCTATGCCCGCTGCGGCATCATCGTCAACATAACCCCCTTCGAGCCAGAGTGGCAGGGGTATGTCACGTTGGCGATCAGCAACACCACGTCCCTGCCGGCCAGGATTTACGCCGGCGAAGGCATCGCTCAGGTGCTCTTCTTCGAGGCGGACGAGGAATGCGAGGTCTCGTATGCCGACAAGCGGGGCAAGTATCAGGCACAACAAGGGGTGGTGCTGCCCCGGTTTTAGTGTCGGCGAATTGCGACGGAAGAGATAAAAAAAACGAGAGAGTAGATCGTTCAGGATGCAATTTCTACCAAGGCGTCGATTGCCTGCACCCCTTCTCCTCTCGGCAGTACCATCAGGGGATTGATGTCCAGCGCGGCGATGAGATCGCCCAGGTCCACTGCCAGTTGGGAGAGGTGTACCAAGGCATCGGCCAGAGCATTCACGTCGGCAGGTGGATGGCCCCGGAACCCCTGCAGAAGACGTGCCCCTCGCGTTTCGTGGATCATCTCCAGGGCTTCTCTGTGACTTAGAGGGGGCAGGCGCAGTGAGGAATCTCTGAGGAGTTCTACCAGTATCCCGCCTGATCCGAAGACCATCACCGGTCCGAAGTCTGGATCTCGCAGTACTCCCAGGATAACCTCTACCGCGCCTGCGGGGATCATTTCCTGGATCACCACCCCCTCCAGCCGTGCTTGGGGATGATGCCGCCGCGCTGCCTCCATCACCTCGCGGAAGGCTGTGACAACGGCCCTCTCATCCCCCAGGCCGATCCGCACAGCGCTGATCTCTGTCTTGTGTTGGATGTCGGGGGAAAGGATCTTGAGAACTACCGGGTAGCCGATGTGTCCGGCTGCTTCGAGTGCCGTTTTCTCCGTGGCTGCTACCACTTCCCTCGGACTGGGGATACCATAGACTGCCAGCAGGTGTCGTCCTTCGACCTCCGAAAGGGCTCCCCGTGTCTCCTGTAGTTTCCTGCGCCAGTCAGATAGGCCGGCTGGCGAAGGACAACCAGCGACCACTGGTTCTCCCATGCGGCGGCGGAAATTGGCATAGTGTATGAAGGCCTGGATCGCTCGCAGGGTTTCCCTGGTCCCCTGCAGGTAGGGGACGCTGCCTTCATCCAGCATTTCCTTCACTTCCTGTTGGAATCCGGTGGAGAGATTGGAGAACGTGAGCACCGGCTTGCAGGTCTCCTGGGCGGCTTGCACTGCCGCCTCTGCCACGGATAGCGACTGTGTTATCTCCCGGGAGGCAACCTGAGGGGGTGTGTCCCGGCTCACGGCCAGCAGGTGGATGTTTTCCTCCCGAGAGACTACTTCCACACACTTCGGATAAGTCCTCTCCAGATCGCCACTGCCCCAGGCATCCAATGGATTAGCGATGGTGCTGTAAGGTGGTAAGATCTCGGCCAGGGCGTGCTGAGCCTCTTCTGAAAAAACCGGGAATTTCAGGCCCAGGTCCTGGGCCAGGTCTGCTGCCAGACCGATCTGACCTCCAGACAGGCTCAAGAGCCCTACCCCCTCACCTGCTGGCAGAGGGCAGGTAAGAAACAACTCTGCCGCCTCCATCAACTCGTCCAGCGAGTCCAACCGCATCACCCCCAGATGGCGCAAAACGGCGTCAATCACCGCATCGGACCCCGCCAGACTGCCGGTGTGGGCCTGGACTGCCCGGCGTGAGACCTCGGAGCGGCCTACCTTTACCAGGAGAATGGGTTTGCCAGCCTCGGCAGCAGCCTGTGCCGCGGCTACAAACTTCTGGGGACTGCGGATCCCTTCCAGGAAGGCGATGATGACCTGGGTGTGGGGATCGTTGGACAAATGACCGATGTAGTCGGCACTGTCTAGGACGGCCTCATTGCCGCTGGAGATGAGGTAGCGGAAGCCGAAGCGGGCCGCGTTGGCCAGGCCCAGGCAGATAGCGCCACTTTGCACGACCGCCGAGACGGTGCCAGCCCGGGTGGCTGGACTAATGGCCACGCTGTACGTCGCCACTCGGCTCACCAGGTTGGCCACACCGATGCAATTAGGCCCACAGACCATCAGACCGGTCTCATCAGCGAACCGGGTCAGGTCGGCCTGGCAGGCTTTCCCATCTGGGCCAGCCTCGGCGAAGCCACTGGCTAGAACCCAGGCAGCGCGGGCGCCTATCTCTACTGCCAGCTCCAGGATAGGCAACACTTTCTCGGCACCCAGCAGCACCGCCACTGAATCCACCGATCCGGGCAATGACTTCAGGTCGGGGTAACAAGGGAACCCCCAAACCTCCTTGTGCTTCGGGTGGACGGCATACACTGCTCCCTGATACTCCAGGTGGCGCAGATTCTCCAGGACGAGGCGACCAGCGCTCCCCTGGCGCTCCGAGGCGCCCACCACAGCGATAGCCTTGGGATTCAGCAATGGCGAGAGGTCGCGAAAGGTCTCCATTGGAATGGACAACTCTTATGTGTGTCTATAGGAGGCGCGCCAGGCGTGCTACCCCTTCTTCGATCTCCTCAAGTGTGACGCTGCAGAAGGGGATGCGCAGGAAGCGGTTCCCATCGGTCGGATTGGGGAAAAAGCCCCGTCCGTCGCTGAGTTTCAGCCCTGCCCCCTCGGCTCGGGGCAGCAGGTTCGCCATGGCGCTCCCCTCTGGCAGGGTGACCCCCATGTAGAAGCCGCCTTCTGGATGGGTCCAGGTGGCCTGGGGAACGTGCTTCTCCAGGGCGGAGAAGGTGGCATGTAGCCGCGGACGGTACGTCTCTTTCAATCGTTCGATGTTGGGCTCCAGCAATCCACGGCGGCAGTATTCGTAGACCATTCCCTGCGTTGGGAAGACCGGGCCGATATATGAGTCAACTGCCCATTTGACCAGTGTGGAGATCGCTTCTATGGGGCCCAGCGCATAGCCAAGGCGCAACCCGGGCGCGAGCACCTTCGAAAATGAGTACATATGCAGCGTTCGCGTCGGTGCTAGAGACCAGAGCGTAGGCACGTCCTGGCCTCCGTAGCGGAGCGCCCTGTATGGTGAGTCCTCCACAATCCAGAAGCCGTGCTCCTCCGCCAGAGCGGCCAGCCGCCTTCGCTTCTCCAGGCTGGTGGTGATTCCCGTCGGGTTATGGAAGTCGGTGATCAGGTACATCAGAACAGGCGATCCCTGGTCCAACTCCTTTTCCAGAGCTGCCATGTCCATACCATCTTCTTCCAGGGGGATGCCCACGACCTGAGCGCCAGCCCGGCGCAGCAGGGTGATAGACCGGTCGTAGGAGGGTGACTCCACAAAGGCCCGATCGCCCGGCCGCAGCAGCGTCTGAGTGATGAACGTGAAGATCTCCAGCGAGCTGTTGCCGATGAGAATCTGGTCGGGTCCAACTCCATATTGCTGGCTCAGCCATTCGCGCAGAGGAGCGTACCCGGGTGACCTGCCGTACTGCAGGAGCACATTGGGGTCCCTTCGCAGGGCGGCCTCTCCACATTCGATCAGGTCTTCTGTTGGAAAGACTTCGGGAGGTGGCATCCCTCGGGTGAGGTTGATGATTGGGGGCTTTGATATGCTATCCATGGAAACTCCTAAGGTGTCTTGTCAAAAAGTGAGGACGAAAGCCACCCCTTGCTCCGGCTGGATCGTCAGATCCAGCCGCCGGGCGACGGATTTGACAATCCGTCGCGAGCGTAACAAACACAGTATCACTTGATCTCCTTGACTGGCGGCCTGGCAAAGCGTCCGACTTTGCTGTGCCGCAGGCCAAGATCAGCGATAGCCTCCGCTACCTTGAAGGCCACCGAAGTGGGATCCAACACTACTACACCCAGTTCCCGCTCAATGTCCATCGCGTAGCCAGCGAGCCCTGCACAGCCCAGGACGATCACCTCTGTGCCATCTTCCTCCACCGCCTTGCGGCCGAGCTCCAGGATGCGGGCTTTGGCTTTCTCCGGATCCGCGTCCATCTCCAGTACCGATATGTTCAGAACCAGAGTGGAGGCATAGGCACTCTCCACACCCCGCAGGCGGGCGTGCAACTCCCTGGTCGGAACGCGGTTGGAGAAGGCGGTCGTGATGGAGAATTTGTGGCCCAACATCGCGGCTACGTGCAGAGTTACTTCTTCGATCCCAACGACTGGGATGTCGGAAACCTCTTTGGCTGCGTCAAGGGCCGGGTCCGAAAAGCAGGCCAACACAATCACATCGTACCCTTCTTCATTGGCTCTGCGCACCAGCTCCAAAGTGGGTGGCCCGGCCAGCGTCTCGTCGTACACCGACTCGATAGACACCGGGCCGTGCTCAGGATTGACCACGATCAGCTCAGTGGCGGGCCGTTTGATTTTTTCCAGTTCACGACGGATATGCTCCGTGACGCTCTCGGACGTGTTTGGGTTGATGACGAAAATTCGCATTGTTCTATTCCCCTTCTTGCAGCCATTCTCGGCCTTTGTGAAAGGCCTGGAGGTTCAAGTCCACGAAATGAGATGGCACCCGTTCCTTCAGTACACTCTCCCAGGTCTCCGGTTTCACCGATAGCAGGGCTGATAGTGCTCCCAGGAGAACTACATTCAGCACACGGGCGTTGCCTAATTCCTGGGCAATGTTAAGTCCCGGGATACGATGCACCTTCTCAGCCGCTACCTGGAGCGTTCTGTCCACGGTCCCTCTGTCTGGATAGGTCGCAGTGCCACTGCCGACAGTCACCGGATGGATCTCCTGTTGGTTGATCAGGATCGTTCCTTCCGGACGCACTTGATTGAGCCAGCGCAATCCCTCCAGAATCTCGAAGGCCACCAGGTAGTCCACGCGACCTTCCGGCACGATGGGTGAGTGAACCCGCTCACCCCACCGAACGTGCCCTACTACAGCGCCACCGCGCACGGCAAGTCCCAGGATGTCGGACTTCTTGACGTCGTATCCGGCGGCCAAACCCACGGCAGCCATGACGTGACTCGCCAGAACAGTCCCTTGACCACCCACACCGGTAATGAGGAAATTGATAGTCTCCACGTTGTCCTGCCCTTTCCTACTCCATTGACTCTGTCGGACGAATTGCCTGGCGTGGGCAGATCTGGGCGCACATGTCACAGCCCACACACAAGACGGGGTCGATTCTGGCCTTGGCCCGTCCAGTCTTGGCGTCCAGTTCCTCGGAGTGCACGATGGCTGGGCATCCCAGGCGGAAGCAAAGGCCACAGCCATTGCATAAGTCGCTGTCCGCCTCGTAGGCCCCGGTCGAGCCCGGCCCCACGAAGAAGCAGGGACCGTCCACGATGACCACAGATGGCCCGTCGAAGGCCAGGGCTTCTTTGAACGCTTTTTCCACCCCTCTCACATCGAAGGCGCTCACATTGTGTACGTCGGTCACTCCTGATGCCCGGACGATGGCCTCGATGTCCACCTTGGGCGCAGGCTGTCCCCCCAGCATCACCGGGACGCCGGGGTGATCCTGGTGCCCTGTCATGGCCGTGGTGTGATTGTCCAGGATGACCACCGTGCTTTTCCCCCTATTGTGGACGATGTTGAGTAGGGGAGGTATGCCGGCATGGAAGAAAGTGGAGTCCCCGATGACCGCCACGAAGCGGTCGGGGATGCCGGCCACGTCAAAGCCGTGGGCCACGCCCACGCTGGCACCCATCGCCCCCATCGTATCTGTCGCGTCAAACGGGGGAAGCGCGCCTAAATTGTAGCAGCCAATGTCCCCGGCGACCACCACGTCCTTCATCTTGCTGAGGACGTAGAAGGTGCTGCGGTGGGGACACCCAGGGCACAAAACTGGGGAGCGGCCCGGTAGGTCTGGCGGCGCCACTTGTCGCCCGCCTTTGACTGTCTCCTTGGGTAGGATGCCTGCCTCGGCAGCCGAGCGCTCAATCACCGATGTGGTCAACTCACCGCACGCGGGGAAAACATCCTTGCCACGGCAAGCGATCCCCATGGCCTTGATCTGCTCTTCGAGGAATGGATCCAGTTCCTCAATGACCAGCAGCTCTTCTACCCCGTCCGCAAGCTCCTGGATCAGAGCGGTCGGCAGGGGGTAGGTCATACCCAGTTTGAGGAAAGAGGCCTCCGGCCAGATTTCCCGGGCGTAGTGATAGACGGGGCCACTGGCCACGATGCCTAACCCCCGATCACCCCATTCCAGCCGGTTGAACGGGAACTCGCTAGCAATCTCGGCCATCTTTTTCAGGCGCGCCTCTACTACTGGGTGCCGCTCCCGGGCCCATAGGCATGTGCAGACCAGCCTGTGGGGATTGCGCTCCAGAGGAGGCGTGGGAGTGGTGTCATCCGCTTCCCGCTCCCCAAGTTCCACCGGTGAAGCAGAATGGGAGATTCTCATCACCGTTCGGAACAGGACCGATGTGTCCCACTCCTCAGATAGGTCCAGACCGATCCCCACGAAGTCCTTCGCCTCCTGACTGTCCGAAGGCTCCAGCATGGGTATCTTGGCAAAGCGGGCATAATGGCGGTTGTCCTGTTCGTTCTGAGAACTGAACATGCCAGGGTCGTCAGCCGTCACGATGAGCAACCCTCCCCTCACACCGGTGTAGACGGTGTAGAAGAAGGAGTCGGCGGCGACGTTCATCCCCACTTGCTTCATGGTGACCATAGCCCGTTGGCCTGCGTAGGCCGCCCCGATGGCCACATCCATCGCGACTTTCTCATTGACCGACCATTCGGAGTATATCTCTTCGTACTTAGCGACGTTCTCCAGGATCTCCGAACTGGGGGTTCCTGGATAGCCCGTGGCGACCTTTACGCCGTATTCGTAGGCTCCACGAGCAATGGCCTCGTTTCCTGATAATAGGACTCTCATGAAACTAACCTCTCCATACTCAAAGTGCGATGAGCGCGCCTGTCTCTCCAGCCAGTGCGCGCTCAGTGTTTTTCGGGTTGGTGATGGATGTGTACTCCACTATACTAGTTTGATCAATCCATCGTTTCCCGCCGACCATCCGCGAACCCGTGGCCCAACGCCCCAGGAGTAAGTGGGGCTGTAGAGGAAGATCCAAGGAGCATCGTCGCGTATTATACGGTAGGCACGATGATAGAGAGCCTGCCGCTGCGCACTATCGGCGGTGGCCTGGGCCTGGTCGGTTAGCGCATCAACTTCTGGGTTGGTATATCCTTGCCACCATGGCCCGCGTACGCCAGAGTGGAACTTTTCGCGCAGTACCCGATAGGTGCTCAACGGGCTTGAGTCAAAACAACAGGCATCGTCTATCTGCTTGGCCCGCACCATGTCGGCATAAGCCGGGCGGTCAGTGAATTCCTTTATCTCGGTGACAATGTCCACCTTGGCATACTGTTCGGCCATAAGCCGTGCCAGGCGTGGAGCCTCGTCCGGCAGAGTAGTGGGCACATCTAGCACAAGCCGCAACTTGTCGGCATAGCCTGCTTCATCCAGCAATGACCTTGCCTTCTCAGGATCGTGCGGGTAGGGTGGCGTCGAGGGATCGCAGCCAAAGTGCAGAGCGGTGAAGGGACCATTCAGAGGTCGGGCGGCGCCCTCCATCACTGTTTCGATAATCTCGGGCACGTCCAGCCCATAGTTTAGCGCCTGGCGCACCCGCCGGTCGGTACACACGCCCGACTGCAGGTTGCACATAAAGGTAGCACATACGCTACTATCCGACGTGAACACTGCAGCATGTCCCGACGCCTTGATGTCTCGGACGCCCTCTGGTGTCACGTTTGAGGTCAGGTCGGCCTCGTCTGCCAAAAGAGCCCCAACCCGCCGTGTTGCATCCGGTTCGGCTCGCCAGTAGACCTCTTCTACCGGAGGCTGGCCTCCCCAGTATTCCGCAAAGGCTTTCATGGTGACTGAGTTGCCTTCAGCCTTTACGAAACGATATGGCCCACTGCCAACTGGCGTGCCCGGCAGACCAGCCAGGGCTCGTCTTGGGGCAATGGGGAACTTGACCAGTAAGTCCAATAGGTCCGCTAAGGGCTCAGCCGTTACAATGCGTATGGTACGCTCGTCAATCGCTTTGATGACTGCGCCCTCCAGGTAACTTCGATAGACACCTTGACTCCCCAGCTCTCCACCCATGTCTGGGTCACATACTCGCTCCAGGTTGGCTACGACATCCTGGGCTTCCAGTGTATCCCCGTTGTGAAAAGCCACAGGACAACGAAGGTTGAATGTCCAGGTGCAGGCATCGTCCTCCAGCGTCCAGCCTTCGGCTAGTGCCGGGAGGTATCCGCCACTTCCGTCACGGCACACCAGAGCCTCGTACATAGCAAATATGATGCTGAGACTATTCTTGTCATCACTGGATACATGTGGGTCCCCCAAGCGCACCTGTGACTGGAGCACGGTCAGTTTTGGTGTCGGTAGCAGAGCCATGATTGTGTCCTTTCGTCCTACTTGATATAGAATCCATGCCTCAGAGAATCGCGAGGATCCATGACGATATAGTTGATGCCGGAGATATACGCAAAGCCTGTGATTTCGGGTACAACCGCGTTGATGGAACCCAACTTGGTTTCCTCTACAAGCCGGCTACGGAACAACGAACCGGTTGTTCCGCTTTCGTGCACATATTCCTCATTCAGTTTTAGTTCGCCTCTTGCATATAAGACTGCCATTTTAGCACTGCTGCCTGTACCACAAGGAGAACGATCATAACCCAGTGCTTCGGACGTAATCAGATTCATGCTATTGGCTTCGGGATTCTTGGCAGGCCCCACAAACACCATTTGGGGGATCTTCCCGGCCGGCCCAAGTTGCGGGTGTTCAGCGGAGACACTCGCATTCACTGCCTCCAGTATGAGGTTGTTCACCTTCCCGAACTGGTCCAGATTTTCGACGCTTATTTCAAGGCCGATCTTCTCCACATCGGCAACCACGTACCAGTTTCCACCATACGCTACATCGACCTTTAACTTACCGTACGTATCTATCTCAATTTCCAGGTCCTCTTTGTATACGAAGGAGGGTTGGTTGCGGAATGTCACCCCTTCAACCTTGCCATCGGAGATATCAGCGCGTACCTTCATAAGGCCAGATGGGGTCTCGACAGTCACATAGGTGACAGGCTCCACAGCTTCGACAATACCTGCTTCAATTACACTGGCAACGGCACCGATCAGACCGTGACCACACATGCCCAGGTACCCTAACGCGCACGTGATGATCAACCCGAAATCGGCTTCATCCGTGCCAGGGGGACAAAGGATCAGAGCGTGCATCGCCTTGCGGGCTCTCGGTTCGGCTGTCAGTGTAGTGCGTAGATAATCGTAGTGTTCTTCAAAGAACTCGGATTTCTCGGTGATGTTATTTCCCTCAATCTCTGGGAGTCCACCCACCACGAGTCGGGTGGGCTCACCACCGGTGTGCGAATCGATGCAGACGATGCTGTCTCGGGATCGTAGCAGTTCCTGCGTCAACTTTGTCGTTCGCTCCTCAAATGCCTTATCGACGGCTGGCATGATGTCTGCTCCTCAATTACACTACTACACTAGCCGCAGCAGTGGAAGCCTTGCTCGCCCATCACGTTTTCAAACTCCAGCGGTTTGATGCCTGTGTCGTAAATCTCAATCCCGAGGGGGCTGACGACGTCCTGCTCGGCATCTCGCCAGTGCTCCGTGCCGGTCCCGCTGGGGCAAAGTGACACGGCCATCAAGACATCCATCTCCGCGTAGAACTCTACATAATCGCCCTTCTTAGCGTCACTAGGCTCCACCGGGTGCGAGCCGTCTGGGTTGAAATGGGTCTTTTGGAACAGGTTGATATTGTCGTGCAAGTCCTGCCATCCCATCCCGAAGGGCTTAATCGCCCGCTGAAGGTTGCACCAGCAGTTGTATTTCGTAACGTAGGGATGGCCCTTGTCCCCGAGGGCCCAATACCAAAAGGAGGGGTTGCAGTGGGAACCGAAGCAATGGTGGTGCTTGGAGCTAGGAAAAGTAGGCACGGTCTCCACTGTGTCCTCAATGATGGTCATCAGAGGCCGGAACATCGGCAGGTTGCTCCACAACCGACTGTAGGTGCTCAAGAAGAAGGTCTCCCGGCACAGGGTATAATCATTCCAGAACCGTTCTTTGGTGTTGTGCACATTCCAAATGCAGACATCGGCGATTTGGGCCTGCTTGATACAAACAATGCGCGCCGACTGGCCTTTCTTTACAATAAAACCCTTGCCTCTCTCCTCAAGATTGATGATGAATTCATCCACTTTACGGAAACCAGGTTTGGCCCGACGGAGTTCTTCATAGAATTCCTGAGGAAAGGGTGGCATAGGATGTTTCCATTGTACCATCGATTCTCTCCTTATCTCCTGCCAGTTCCTTCCAGAACTGGAGTGGCGCATCATTGGCCTAGCCCTCACGATGAGTACTGGTCAGTGATGCGCTCGGTGTCAGGCAGTATCAAAACATCGCTGCAAAATCGTCGTAAAACCGCTTGAGGCCCTCTTCTGGCCCCGGCGAATGAAGCTCGTACTCCAGCGCGATGTCACCCTCATATCCCACCGCATCTAGTTGCTCCATAATCCATGGGAAGTCTATTGCCCCTTCGCCCATCTGCTGCATCTCGCATCCGTCACCAACAGGCTTACAATCCTTGAAATGACAATGGACGATATGATGCTTCATTGTCTCTAGAGCAGCGCGATAGTCGGTGCCCGTATCATGCATGAGGTTACCGGGCTCATACAACACGCCGAAGTAGGGTGATCCTACCTTCTCCGCCAGTTCTACGCACAATTCAGGCGTTCCTGCGATACCGGCGCTGTGATTCTCAAGGCCCATGTAGACGTTTCTCTCGGCGGCATATTCGGCGGCTCGCTTGAACCAGGGAACAATCTTGTCGAGCGTATCCGCCCGGTCGTTGCCTGGAACTACCCGAATCGAGCGTGCGCCGAAGAATACCGCCAGATCAACGGTTCGCTGCAACTGCTCGAATTCAGTTTTCAGTTCAGCCGGGTCATCGCTGGAAAAACCGCAACTGGTGAATCTTTCTAGATTCGGTACCTCCCAGCCGTGAAACGAATAGGCAGTCCTGCGACCATCCAGTCCACCCCCCGCGTATGTGGCAAGGTTCGCGATCTGCAAGCCGTAAGCCTCGGCAGTAGCCTTCACTGCTGCAGGGTTACATTCATCGGGGAAGAGTGTGAGGTGAACCTTCTCGTGGATATCAACCTTCTTGTACCCGGCAGCAGCGATGATCTCAAACGCTTTCTCCACAGGCAAGTGATTCAAGGCAATGCTACAGGTGGAAACACGTGACATGTCCACAGCTCTAATCTCCTTCTTAATCCTGTTCCGCAGCTACAAGGGGAAATTCCTCAGGATCTATCGGCTCCAGCCCCAACAACCACTCGGGATTGGTCTTTACCATCGTGCGGATGTCTTCCGCAGAAATGCCCAGGTCCAACATACAGGCAATAAACTGGCGTAACCCTTCAACCGGTGTTGATAGCGCATACCGGCCAAAATCAGTTGACATAACACAGTGCCCTGCACCCAAGTCCTGGATTTGCTCGGCAATTTCTCTGATGCCACTTCCGGGTGTCGCAGTCATTCCTTCATCAATCGATGCGTATTCCTTTTCGATGTAGTAGTGAGTCAGAGGAATCATCTGCGGCGCTGTGTAGGCGGCTAAAGAGATCTCGATCAGTGCGCCTTTATCAGCCATGTGTTTAAGCTGTTCCATTGTTGCGATCTTGGTCACAGAGCCGGATACGACCACTCTCTCGTAACCATATTTCTCTTTAAGATCAACCAAGCGTACTGCTTCCTCTGCGGAGACGTGGCCCGTGTCCATATAAATATGGGGATTAGCAGCGAGCAGTTGTAAAATCTCGTCTAACTCTGGCCCTGGCTCTTGGTCGACCGGTATACGGATACAGCGATCTAACTCTTCTGTCTTGAACTTGGGGTATAGATTGCTAAGCGCGACGAACTTTCCGTCGATCGTACGGCCCTCTTTGGCGGCCTGATAATAGGTTGAGTGAGCGCCAAAATCAAGATATTTGGCGCCATCGCCATAGTATATTGCGGTCTTAAAGGCGCGGGGGTTCATGCCGCCATAGACGGTATTCAATATCAGACCGCCGTAGACTGTAAAATTGGGGACATGCCGGTTAACCAACCAAGCAATCCCATTGCTCATCTCAAAGACGTCCTTGAGCACAATTGCTCGCATGCCAGCATCCCGGGCTTCAATCGCAGCTTCAATCGGATCCATCCTTCGTGGACTGCTTTTGAGATGTGGCCCTGGGTGAACGTGGATGTCTATTGCTCCCCTGAGCAGTTCTTGCGTCAATTCTAGCGAACGACCTTCTTGTAATGCTGTCACAATCGTCCTCCTATGAATTCATCAGTATCGGAGCAACTGCTAGATTAAGAATTGACCAGCATGTTGTATTTACTGGCATCTATATTGCGCCCCGTCAGGACCAGAACTACTTTCTGACCTTGCACGTCGATTTTGCCGCTCAGGATCGCCGCCAGGCCTACCGATGCGGAGCCTTCGACCATCAATTGCTCATCCTGCTGGAACACTCGCATCGCCTGGATGATCTCATCTTCTTCCACCAGTTTGACCCCTTCAACCAGGTTACGCGATATCTCCCAGGTCAAGGGGGTCAGGGTGCCCATCAGTCCGTCAGCAACCGAGGGTCGGATGTCAACCCGCTCGTGACAGCGACCATCACGGAAAGAGAGATAGGCCCCAGGTGCGGCAGTCGCTTCCACTCCTACCACTCTCACCTGTGCGGTGGCAGATTTGACAGCCGTCGCGATGCCAGAGATCAGTCCCCCGCCGCCAATCGGCACGAGGATCATCTGCACATCGGGCAGGTCCTCCATGATTTCCAGGCCGATCGTCCCTTGACCGGCGATGATCAGCGGATGGCTGTGCGAGTGGACGTAGATTCCGCCGCTATCTTTGGCATACTGTAGGGCCTCGTCTAAGGCCTCCAGGAAATCTATGCCGTGCAATACCGCTTCGGCGCCCAGAGCTTTCAGTTTGTCCACCTTGTTCGGGTCAGCGTGTGTGGGCAAGAAAACCTTCGTCGGCGGGCGACCGAAGATGCTCGCCGCATAGGCCAGAGCAGCACCGTGGTTGCCGCTGGAGCAAGTCACCAAGCCACGACTTCTCTCGCTGGGGGTCAGAGCGGAAACCATATTGATCGCCCCGCGGATCTTGAAGCAACCGCACAGTTGCCAGCATTCCATCTTCATGTAGAGTTGGCAGCCAGTCCTCCGGCTGAGGGCGGGTGAGAAGAGCAGCGGCGTGCGCAAGATCAGGTTCTTGAGACGTGACCGGGCGGTCCAGACGTCTACAGGCCGGAAGGTGGGGGTTTGCGAACCAGGCGGTGACATGTTGTACTCCGAACAGCGAAGCGATAACGATACACGATCAGCAGAAAAGGGTTGGAAACGGCGGAGGGCAGATTTCTTATACAATATAAATTATACTATATAAAATGCCTGCTGTCAAGCGGCTCCATAATCAGAGAGAAAACTCAGGTTGATCTGCAAACTCCTGTAGCCGGAGTGCTGATCTTTCTAAATGAATCCTCATTGCCTTGGCCGCTGCCTCTGGATCACGTCGTCGCATGGCCTGAAGGATGGCATGGTGTTCTTTGAAAGACTCAACCAGGTGATCTCCTGGTTGTTGTTGTGCAAACTGCCGAAGTCTAGCGATGCGGTTCGTGAGGCTATCTAACAGTTCCTGGAGTAGTTTGTTCTCGGCAAATCTGGCGATTGTCTCATGGAAATAGACATCGCTTTCAAAGTGCCCGGCTATATCTCCGGCTTCAAACCGTATCTGAGTCTCGTTGAGAGACCTCCCCATTCCATCGAGGGCGGACTCGGGGATCACAGGGGTTGCTTGTCTCACTGCCTGTGACTCGAGCAATCCGCGGATCTCACAGATTTCATGAATATCCTGGCGGGAGATCGTTGCGATGAACGCGCCACGGTGGGGGCGAATCTCGACAAATCCTTCGGATTCTAGCACCTTCAAGGACTCGCGAACCGGCGTGCGACTGACCTCCAACTCCTCCGCTATGAGATCCTGATCAATCTTCTCACCAGAGTCGAAGTGGCCATCGAGAATCGCCTGTCGAAGACTTGCAGTCACCCAATCTGCTAGAACTCTTCCGCTTGTTGCCTTGGGGAGTGGTACCTTCATTTTTCCACCTCACTCAGGTATCGTGCTAAAAAGAGCTTGACTTATACATAATTATGTTGTCCACAGCGGCTGATGTCAAAACGTCAACTCCATTTCTGCATAGCAGCGCCCTGCTCGGCTGGCAGCGTCATTTGTGCATAGAGGGCCAGGAATCCGGTCTTCGTCTTCGGCTCTGGTGGTCGCCAATTCTTCAATCGCCGTGCAATCTCTTCCTCCGAGAGTTCCACATTCAACTGGCGCCCAGGGATATCCATCTCGATCATGTCGCCATCTTCGATGATTGCAATGATGCCCCCTTCCATTGCTTCCGGCGAAACGTGTCCTATGATCGGCCCGCGATTGAACCCGGAGAACCGTCCGTCTGTGATCAGCCCCACTGAGCCTTCCAGACCTATGCTGTACAGGGCGTCCGTGGATAGCATCACCTCCATCATCCCAGGTGCACCCTTCGGTCCTTCATACCGCACCACCACCACGTCGCCCGGCTGAATCTTGCCCTCCACAATCGCTTTCCACGCATCTCGATCGCTGTTGAAAGTCTTGGCCGTCCCCCTGTGTACTAACATCTCCGGTTTGATCGCAGACGTGCGGGCAATAGCACCACGTGGCGCTATGTTCCCCCTCAGAACTGCCAGCCCTCCCTCCGCTTGCACCGGGTTATCTAAGGTGGAAATGGCCTCCCCACAAGTGCCTTTGATCTCTTGGAGGTTATCGCCAATAGTTCTTCCGTCGACCGTCAGCGCACTTGTATCGATGAGACCATCCAACTCCTTCAGCAACGCAGGTACACCCCCTGCTCTGTAGAAGTCAATCATTGTATGAGGACCGTTGGGTACAACAGAGGCCAAAAGCGGCGTTTTTCTGCTGATTTCGTCGAATAGTTCCAACTCTATCTCGATCCCAAGTTCTCTGCCTATGCTCATAATGTGGAGAGGAGCGTTCGTCGAGCCGCCAATCGCTGCGTTAGTGGCGATGGCATTCCTCAAGGCTCTCTCATCGAGAATGTCCGATAGCCGGATTCCTCTCTCCACCAACTCAACGATCTTCCGGCCAGACTTCCGAGATGCTCTCCGCTTGTCCGCTAGAATTGGGGGAATCGTCGCCGAGCCAGACAGGGCCATTCCCATGGCCTCGGTCAAAATCTGCATCGTGTTGGCCGTCCCCATCACAGGACAGGATCCCACACTCGGACATGCACAGTTCTCCATCTCTAGCAAATCCTGCTCGGTGATGTGCCCGAGAGGAAGAGCGCCGAAAACGGCCTCGTTCACGTCCGGCGGGAGCACAACGCCCTCGCGCCATTCCCCTGCCAGCATAGGCCCACCAGTCACCATAATCGATGGTAGGTTCGCTCTGGCTGCTCCCATCAACTGACCAGGAATGATGCTATCACACGACGCCAGCAAGATAAGTCCATCAAAGTGGTGAACCTTGGCCATGATCTCGATTGAGGCCGCCAGAGCGTCACGGATGGCCAGTTCATATTTCAGGTTCTCCGTCCCTATGGGAATGTTTCCACAGGTGGCAAATACGCCAAACTCGAACGGAACCCCGCCCGCTTGCCAAATCCCTGCCTTGACACACTCTGCCAACTCTCTCAAATGTCTGTGAGCCGGCGACGCTTCTGACCACGCATTTGCCACCCCGATATGCGGCTTACCGAAATCGTCGTCCATATAGCCGGCTCCCTTGTATATCTGCCGCCGATGAGCAGCCTCTGGGCCGACGAACAGATTACTCTGTCCTGTTATCATAGTTCTCCTCAGTTGTAAGGCTTCTCCTGTTTTCCCAGGAGGAAGCCAGCAGGAAATGGGTCTCTTGGATCGAGCACGAACTGGTGGATGCCCGTGATATAGGCACTCCCCCTGATGGTCGGGATCACAGCCGCATACTCCCCTACTTTGGTCTCCTCTATGAGCCTTCCGTAGAATAGGCTACCTATGATGCTTTCATGGACGAACTCTTCGCCCAGGCTGAGCCTTCCTTTCGCGTGGAGTGCAGCCATCTTGGCGCTCGTCCCGGTTCCGCAGGGAGATCGATCCATACTAGCCGGTGCCGGTGGCGCCACCACGGCGTTCTTCATCGTTGCTTTGGGATGGGTGGCTGGAGCGGAAAACTCTACATAGTTTACACAGTCTATCTCTGGCTTTTCAGGATGATGGACCTCGACCTGTTCATTAACCGCCTGCCAGATTTTGGTTCCACAGGCTATCAGTTCATTCGCATAGTCGGGCACTACCTCCAGCCCCACACTCTCTGCTGGCAAAATGGCGCAGAAATTTCCTCCGTAAGCAATATCTACCTTCACCCGCCCCAGGTCCGGGACATTCACCTCAACGTCCGCTTCATACAGGAAGGAGGGAACATTTTTAATGATGACTGACTCTACCTCCCCCTCCTGCACAGCCACCTTAGCCCGCACGAGTCCAGCGGGAGTATCAAGGACAATCTCGGTTTCGGGCTCCTTAGCCTCCACGAAGCCAGTCTCTACCAACACGGTGCAGACAGCTATTGTCCCGTGGCCGCACATCGTTGGGTAGCCACCTACCTCCAGATACAGCACTCCAAAGTCTGCTTCTTCTACAGTAGGTGGAACAACGATGGCAGCGTACATATTGCCGTGGCCCCGAGGTTCATGGACCAGCAACGTACGGAGGTGGTCCAAGTTATTGCACATGTACTTCATCTTCTCCAGCATAGTGTTGCCTGGGATGGGTGGCATCCCGCTGACAACGATCCTCTCTGGACTGCCCGCAGCGTGAGAATCAATTGCTGACAACAGCCTCTTGAATTTCATTCCTTCTCCTTTGGCTCACCACTCTAACTACCCAGCGTACTCGGGTGGATAAAGGCGGCCTTGCTCTGGGACAACCTGGCCCTGACCAGCATTTCGGCGACAATATCTTGGGCTCCATTTTTTTCGCGAGCGTAGGGTTTAGGATTGTCTCACCCATGTGGCGAGAAGGGCGACGAGGTCATCCATGAATCTAATGAACTCTTCCTGGCCTTTGGGCAGGTCATCGAGAGGGTATTCTTCTATCCGTTTCGCCACTTCTGCCAGCAGTTCATGATGGATGCCGCAGTCTTCAGCCTGGTCGATCAGTTTGTGCGTTGCTTCCATCAATCTCATCGGACCGTAAATCTTGGGCTCGTCCATCAGTCCTCTGGCGCTGACGGCCAAGAAGCATGTAAGGCTTATCACTCCTGATGCCATCTGGTCACTATTCACTTGAACGTCCTCCATATTCCTCCCAGTGGACGAGATCCTCGATTGGACGCCGGCCTGGAATCCTGGCTGGCTTGGCAGGGTAGCCCAGTGAGATGACCAGTTCTGGCATCACATGTGACGGCAGATTCAGCAGTGACTGAAGAGCCTTTTGGTTGAATGACCGAATCACACAGGATCCCAATCCCGTCTCAGTCGCAGTTAGCATCACGTTCTGGGCGGCCATGGAGATGTCCATAATGGCAGTCGTTTCTCCGGCTGACGGGTCACTGCACAGAACAAGCAGTGCAGTGGGGTCGCCCGGCAGGCCCGGGGAGAACATCTTGATCTTCTGGATATTGGTCTGCTCCCGAACGACCACAAACAGCCAAGGTTGATTATTGCCCCCACTGGGCGCCCACCTGGCTGCTTCCAACAGGGAGGAAAGGACTTCAGATGGAATAGGCGTCTTCAGGAAGTGCCTGACGCTTCTTCGGGATTTGATTATGTCCAGCATCATTTTTCTCTCTCCTATCTCAGATCTAAAGGCGGATAACTGATTTGGAACACCTGGAGCCCTTGGAGTTACTTCATATATGGGACTTTTTCCTCCCATGCTTCCCTCTGGTCGGGATGTTCTTGGAAAAATCTGCCTATGATTTGCTCGACCCTGCTCTGAGCAGCAGTAAGGGCCTGCTTCATGTCTATGCTGATGAGTACCCCGTCCCTTTTCAGTATTCTTCCGTCTACGATGACTGTGTCGATATCCGCCGATGATCCGTAGAGGACGATACTGGTGAGGGGATCTTTGGTAGGGGTCAGGTAGGGATTATGCATGTTGATAATAATGATGTCGGCCTTTTTCCCTGGCTCCAGCGAACCTACTTCTCTACCGATGCCCAGGGTTTCAGCCCCCCGCCTGGTCGCTAACTCAATGAGTTCGTAGAAGGTGGGGCGAAAGGTGCTGGGGTCACTGGCCAGCATCTCTTCGGCCCCCTCGATCAGACGAGCCCGAGCAGCCTGGCCGGCTATGTTCTGCCTTAGGAGCTGGAGCATATCGTGGTGGTAGTCGTCGGTCCCCAGGCCGACAGGGATGCCCATGTCCATCCAGCGGACAAGTGGATTGGTGATGGCTCGGCAGTGGAGAATGCCTGTACCGGCGCTTGCTATGAGCCGGGTATCTTTCTCTGTGGCGTAGGTGCAGTGGGCAGCGGTGAGTTGGGTGTCGAGGATGCCAAGATCGTGTAGGTGCTGAGGCGGTGTCTTCCCATACAATTTCTCAACCTGCTTGACCTCCCGCCAGCTCTGGGAAAGGTGCGTGGTCATCCTCAGCCCATGCCTCTCTGCGAATTCCTTACACTTCAGATAGGTTTCGGCTGTCACGAGATCGGGGGCTTTGGGGGCCATGATGGTGGTTATGCGCCCCTCTGCTTTCCCGTGCCAGTTCCTGTAGAGGTCTGTGGCTCGCTTGAAGGCAGCCGCACCTTTGTCGGGGAGATACTCGTAGACTCCCTCCCCCAGCCTGTTCAGGTCTACCTCCTCGATGTCGGCGGCCAATATCACCCTGTTGCCAGCCTCTTCCACGGCCCTGGCGAAGCCGTCGGGATAGGTGTAAATGACCATGGCGGTTGTACAGCCGCCGTAGATGAACTCAGCGCAGGAAGCGAGGCCCAGGTGCTCCATGTCGTCGGGACGACGGTAGCCCTCCAGGGGAAGGTTGACTTTGTAGAACTCACCGATAAGCTCGTAGACACCCCGGAAATACTGCTGGAGATGAGCGTGTGCGTTTACGAGGCCGGGGAGTACCACCTTGTGTTCAGCGTTGATCACACATTCGGGGTTGTGGGGAATGTTCACTTCGTTTCCCACCTCGACGATCCTGTCATCCTTTATGTACAGGCTGCCGCGGCGGTAAACCGTTCCCCGCCTATTCATGGTGGCAATGAAGCCATTCCTGATCAGGATGCCCGTCATCTTGGCCTCTCAAGAATAGATACTCTAATCAGAAGAAAAGCAGTTCCCGCAAGTCGGTTAACCCTTCTGGCTTCTGTGTCTCTATCAACTTCCCACCCTTCAAGACTAGTTTCAGTTTCCTGATGTTCGAGATGTTCTCCAGCGGATTGGCCGAGACCACGATCAAGTCGGCCATCTTGCCCACCTCCACTGTCCCCAGCCTTTCAACCACTCCGCACAGGTCGGCGCAGGTGCGGGTCGCGGCGATCAATGCCTCCATCTCCCCCATCCCCGCTCTCGCCAGGTGTTCGATTTCCAGCAGGGCAAATTCCCCGACGGGGTTGGAATCGCCTCCGCAGGCGATCTTGACGCCGGCTTTCAGTGCCTTCTGGAAGCCTTCGCGGTGGGCTTTGGCGTATTCAGGAGTTACCTGCTCGCCTTTGGCAACCAAGACCCGGCCTGCAAGCCCAAGGTTGGCGTCGCCGGGATCCACTTCAAGCATCCCGCTCTCGCGCAGCCACTCCCCGTCCAGGTTGCAGACCAGGGTCGGCACGTAGAACACATCGTTCTCCACCATCATCTCAATGGCCTCGTCATCCAGGTAGTATCCGTGCTCAATGCAATCCACACTGGCCCGGATGGCCATCTTCATCCCCGGACTACCGGCGTGTGCGCAGACCCGCTTGCCTTTCTGGTGGGCTACTTCGGTGGCCGCTCTTAACTCATCCATGAGAAGTTGGGATTCCTGATAGGTCCCGGTACCGGCAATTATTTCGGTATGGCCACCGGTGACCATCAGTTTGATCTGATCTGCCCCGTGCTTGAGTTGCTCACGCACCGCCTTCCGCATCTCATAGGGACCGTCTACTTCTACGCCGCCTGGGAAATCCTGCCCATGTCCCCCTGTGGCCAGGATGGCCTTTCCACAGATGAAGAGACGAGGCCCGACGAAGACACCGGCGTCGAAGGCCTGTTTCCAGGAGAAGTCAATCAGATCGCCTTCCCCTACGACGCGGATGCCCGTGACGCCAGTATGGAGAGCGTCTATAGCGTTCCGGCCAGCCCGGATAGCCCGATCAATCACCGACTCGCTGGACAACAGGTGTTTAGGGTCGGGGAAGACGTCGCCCAGATGGGCATGGACGTTCCATAGACCAGGGAGAACGTACCCTTTCTCCAGGTCGAAGACGCGGGTCTCACCTTCCTCGGCTGCTGGATGATAGACTCCTGGCTTCAATCCGGTGATCTGGTCATCCTCGATGAAGACAGTCATGTCGTTCAAAGGCGGCTGTCCAGTGCAGTCGATGATAGTGCAATTGGTCAAGATGGTCTTCATTTATAATCTCCTCATCGGCAATCTGACGCTTGCTCTTGTAGCGCACAGCGTGGAGGTTGCGCCTACAGAACCAATCTGGTCCGGATGATCAGAGTCTACCCAGGTCTAGATCTGGGTTCAGCCTGTTGTTTTCGCACATCGGCACGCCATCAAGGGTGATGCTGGGTGAGACGAGCACCACATCGGCGTGGATCTTGGCGGTGCCGACCATGCCCCTGTAGCTCGGATCCTGGTCGCCAAAGCCAAAGGTGACAGCGCCCATAACGTGCTCGTCCTGGAGCATATAACCGCTCATCCTGGCGCGAGGGTTCAGCCCCAGAGTAAAGTGACACAGGTGGAATGCATTGGGGTCATCAACCGACTCCAGGGCAGAGCGCCAGGCGTTGGCATCTACTCCACCCTCAATCGCGGTGATGACTCCCTTCTCCAGGTGGCAGGTGATGGGCTCGCTGACCGGCCCACCCGGTGCGACGGTGCCGTCAATGACTATGGTACCGTTGATTGTCTCCTCGACCGGCGCGACCGACGCGTCCACACCAGGGAAATAGTCGGCCTCGCCCGGCTCGGTGGCCATGCCGTCGCCCACCAGAGCAGGCCGACCCTGCAGCCGGAAACTGATGTCGGTCCCAAGCGGAGACGTCACCTGGCAGACTTCAGTTTTTTCCCATAGTTCACATATCTTCTCGCACACCTGGATCATCAATGCGTAGTCTACGTCGAGGATGCCCTCGATGACGTAATCTTCAATACCATTGGGCATGGTGGAAACGATGCGCGTTCCCTTATCGCGGGCCTTACGCGTCGCGGCCCGGTGAACAATCCCCTCGCACAGAGCCACAATCACGTCGGCACCCTGGATGGCGCCGGCCGTTGACGGGCTAAACTCACGCGTGTCAGTCTCTGGCATTCTCGGGATCACCAGCAACTGAGCATTAGCCTTGGCGTTGATGCCAGCGATCATGCAGGCCTCAGCGATCTCCATGTTGGTCCAGGTATTGGCCACGATCAAGAGGTTCTCACCTGGTTTGACCTGTCCCATCATCCGCACGGCGACCTCACCAAACTCGCCCCATCGCAGAACTGCCATTTTGCATACCCCCTTCGTTTGTGTCGGTGCTTCGATCCACCTCTAGTCAAATAGCGCTTGCCAACCCTCCCGCAGGTTACCTGCCGGCCTTCTTGCGGACGAACGCTCAACTTAATTCCAATTTTCCTCCTCTGCTCAAGTCATTCCCTGCTTCGGGGTACCAAGGGCTTTTTTCTAGCAATTGCATAAATACCTATGCCCACCCATGCAACATTGACACCGAAAACAGGATAGGCTCTGTAAAAGAGCGAATTGATAAGCAGAAAGAGGCTGCCTATCACGTTTATTAGTTGGTAAGCGATCGAGTCTCCCTCCATCTTCCTTGTGGAAACCAATGCATAGGCTATGAGAACTGTTATAGCGCCTATCCAGCCTATTATGTCGACCAAAATGTCGTTGTTCATATTTTTACCCCTCTCATCAGGAGAGAAACAGTTCCCAGAAGTCGGCTAACCCTTCTGGCTCCCTGGTCTCTACCAGGTTTCCATCTTTCAAGACCATCTTCAGTTTCCTGATGTTGGAGATGTTCTCCAGCGGGTCAGCCGACACCGCGATTAAATCAGCCAGCTTGCCCACCTCCACCGTTCCTAAGCGGTCAACCACCTCACACAGATCGGCGCTTGTTCGGGTCGCACTGATCAGTGTCTCCATCTCTGTCATCCCTGTTTTCACCAGGTGCTCGATTTCCAGTAAGGTGAAGTCCGCGACGGGACTGGTATCGGCTCCGCAGGCAATCTTTACCCCGGCCTTCAGTGCCTTCTGGAAGCCTTCGCGATGGAGCCTGGCCGATCCAAGAGCCTTTTCAACCATGAAGTCGGGCATCCCACTCTCAAGTATTTGCTCTTTGTCCTGAGTCACATTGATGGTCGGCACGTAAAACACATCGTTCTCCACCATCATTTCGATGGCCTCATCATCCAGCAATCCGTGCTCGATGCAGTCCACCCCGCCTCGGATGGCTGTCTTGACCCCCTTGGTGCCCCAGGCATGTACGCAGACCCGCTTGCCTTTCTGGTGGGCAACTTCGGTCGCAGCCTGGATCTCATCGAGCAGGAATTGGGACTCCTGCATACCCTCGCCGGCAGTCATGACACCACCGGTGACCATCAGCTTAATTTGATCCGCACCGTGCTTGAGCTGCTCGCGCACTGCCTTTCGCATCTCGTAGGGACCGTCTACCTCCACGGAACCCAGCGTACCATGCCCATGCCCACCTGTGATGCACAGGGCTCTTCCACAGACGAAGAGGCGGGGCCCGACAAAGACGCCAGCGTCGAAAGCCCGTTTCCAGGCGACGTCAGCGTAGTGGTCTTCCCCTAAGATGCGGATGCCGGTGATGCCAGCCCGGAGAGCGTCCATAGCGTTCCGGCCAACCCGGATAGCATAATCGATTGCCGACTCGCTCTCCAGCAGGTACTTGGGGTCGGGGATGAGATCGCCCAAATGGGCATGAACGTTCCACAGGCCGGGGAGGACATACCCTCCCTCCAGGTCTAAGACGCGCTCCCCTTCTCCGGCTGCCTGGCTGTACACCCCTGCCTTCAACTCGGCAATCTTATCATTCTCGACAACCACGGTCATGTCCGTCATGGGCGGTTTGCCCGTGCAGTCGATGATGGTGCAATTGGTCAAGATGGTTTTCATTTGTAGCCTCCTCATAACGCGGCCTCCAGCCGCAACCAACGTAGGACAAGATGCCATCTTATCTTGTCCCACAGATTCTCGCGGATAACGCAAGAGATCACAGCCGGATAGGTGACACTGCTACCCGGAATCCATCTGCACTGTGGTGGCTGGTCGGGGGCAGTCCATCGCGGAAGGCACAACGGAGTCGCCTGGCATCGACGGTCCACGAGCCCCCACGCGCCGCTCTATCCCACTCCGGCCCGGCCTCCAAGTTTTCCCGTCCATCCTCTGGGTCGTAGGGATATCTGAACTCAGGTCCCAACCAGTTCTCACCCAACAAACTCCGCGTCCACCAGCGGGGAACGAACGATCGCACCCAGGATTCTTTTCCCTTCAGTAAGTCCTTTCCCATTAGCGTCCGCGTATACTCCCACACGTTCCCGGCCAGGTCCTGTATTCCATCTGGGGTCGCACCACGGGGGAAACACCCCACCGCGCTCGTCGTCCCAATTGCCGGTTCTCCGAAGTGTGAGCCATAGTTCGCCCGATCCAGGTCCGGCCTCTCACGACCCCAGGGATAGCGTCGTCCATCCGTCCCCCGTGCTGCCTTCTCCCACTCCGCTTCCGACAGTAACATCACTACCAATACTCCATCTCGTAGCCCCTCCCAGAACTGCCGGTCCATTTCTTTCGGATCACTCTCCGCCAGTCGGTCTTCGGCTACGCCTTGCAGTTTCTCTCCCAACCACCTGCAATATTCTAGCGCCTCGTACCAGCCCACCCATACCACAGGATGGTTAGCCAATCCCTGCACGCATTCGGGAGCCTCTGGCTGATAATCGCTATCCTCCACAAAGGCTCTGAACTGCGCCACCGTCACCGGGTAGCGAGCGATATAGTACGTCGGCAGCGTGGCCTCGTGTTGCTCTTCGAGTTCACCCATCACAAACGGCCCTGCCGGAATCTCCACGAAGCCCAAAAGCGGCTTGTCGGGCAGGTACCAGGCGTTGGCCAGGAAGCGTGGGTCCCCTAGCCTCGCCAGCACATTCCCTGCATCGACCCGCTCACGCCGGTTCAATGCCCCAGCCTCCAGCAGTGCCACCAGCCAGTCCTGTGTCCGCTTCAACACCGCCCGTTCTCCCTTTTCATCCCCTCCTGTAGGGGGGAGAGGGGGGGAGAATTGCACGTTTTCCAGCCCAATGTCCAACAGCACCTTCCCAACAGATATTGCCGCTCCCCAGTCGTCATCGCTCACATCCATGCCGGGGATGTAGGGGTTGGGTAATGTTCTATTGGCTCCCTCAAGGGCACACTCTATGTGTACGCGATTCATAGATTTTCCTCCCTTTCCGATAATGTGTTAGTAATGTGCAATGCTCTGTCTTGCGAGTGCATTGTTATTCTGAGTGTATCCTCTCAATAAGTCGGGGAAGGTGGGGCAAATTGGCAATTTGTCCTACGTTGGCCCCAGAATATTGAGATGATACTTCTGAGTGTTACTCTGAGTGTTACCAAGGATGTTCCTGGCCTTCCCAGGTAAAGAACTTGCTGGTGTCAGCTTCGGTCAACCGCTCAATGGCTCTGAGCATACCGCGTACCGATTCAGCAGGTGTGAGATCGGCAGCACTTCCACCCATATCGGTCTGGACCCAGCCAGGATGCATAGCCACGACGATGATGCCGTCCGAGCGTAGATCGAAGGCCAGGGTGCGAGTGAGCATATTAAGGGCGGCCTTGCTGCTGCAATAACTGTAATCTCCGCCGCCCTCTTTCTCCTTCCACCACAGTGACCCCATCTTCGAGGAAATGTTGACGATTTTCGGATGATTTCCCGCTCGCAACAGGTCGAGGCAGCGTTGGGCGACGATCATCGGCGCGATGGAGTTGAGGTGGAATGTCTGGAGCATCATTGTGGCGTCGAGAGTGGTGATCGTCTCACCGCGTGGAAAGGCCCCGGCGTCGTTAATGAGTAAATCCAGGCCGTCTACCTGGGAACGTATGGCCTCCACGGCTGCATCAGTGGTTACCTCGTCCGTCACGTCCAAGGCCAGGGTAGTGAGTTGTCCAGGGTGATCGGCGGACAATATTCGTAAAACCGCGGCGTTCTCTGGTTTGCGGCACCCGGCAAAAACGCGGGCGCCCCGTGTCAGACATTGGCGAACGAATTCGAGGCCCAGGCCCCTGCTGGCTCCGGTAATCATTACACGTTGCATAGATACATACCTATATAGTTACCAATCGCTCTGCGCCTGTTCCGATTGCAACTGGTGTTTTGTCACATTGACAGTAATGGCCGCTAGTCATCCTGAACGATTGGGCGCACCGGGATCTCCTTGACCAGGACGTAGTCATTCAGTTTCAACACGTTGACAACTACCTGTGCGAGATCATCCGGTTCCATGACAGTCTCGCGAGGGAAATCCGGGTCATCGTCCCAACGCATGCCGGTATTCATCGTGCCGGGTAGAACGTTAGTCACCCGGACACCCATCTTTGCGACCTCGTCCAGAAGGCTTTCGCCCAGGGCCAACATGGCAGCCTTGGACGCGCTATACGCGCCTGCGGTTGCGCACCCCCCCCTGGCGACATTGCTTGAGATATTGATCACGTGGCCGCTACGTTTGGCCAGCATAGTGGGAAGCAAAGCCTTTATCAACAGAAACGGCGCGCGAGCGTTCACGTTCATCGCGAAGTCCCAATCCTCGATGGTCGTGTCCTGAACCAGCCGCAGTGGAGGACACCACCCAGCGTTATTGATGATCACGTCAACGGATCCGAAGGCTTCGAGGGTTTCCTGGGCCAGGCCTTCGACCTGCCTGGGGTCGCTGATGTCGGTCGGAATAGCGATTACATCTGCGCCCAGCGTTTTCACTTCCTCGCGCACCGCGTTCAATTCCGACTCCGTACGCGAGGCCAGGGCCAACCGCGCACCTTCACGTGCCAGTGCAAGAGCAATGGACCGGCCTGCACCACGCCCAGCGCCGGTAACAACGACAACTTTGTCTCTCAGTTCCATAGCAGTCATTCCTCGCTAAGTTCCCTTGCTAGTTGCCAGCTACACAGTCGGGGGAAAGAAGTAACCTCGCTTTAGGACAATCGAGCCCTGATGATCATTTCGGCGACCAGGATGCCGGCCGTGACGGGGTTGATGACGGGTACTGGTAGGGCTTTGCGCATCGCCCGAATAACACTTAGACTCCCATAGCCTATGACGGCTCGCGCCCCGTCTTCCTCTATGGCCAATTCTGCTTTCCTTATCATAAGCTCTGCCAAGCCTTCCTCTTCGGCAGCAAACGAAAGCGAGGCTGCCTCCACCCCTCTAACAGATGCTAGATGGTCGGAGAAGCCGTATCGCCGTGCAAGATCAAACTTCGGTGCGCACTCTCCGCCATTGGGTCCCACAAAACTAAACTTGCGGGCCACCAGAGTAGCCATATGCATAGCTGCCTGGGCTTCACCGACCACAGGGATGCTCAGCATCTCCCTGGCAGCAGCGACTCCAGGTTCCATCAAGCAACCCATGGCTACTGCGTCGAAACCTTCTGCTTCGGCCCTCAGAGCCGCCTGTGTGTGGGCTGCTGCGACGATATCAGCGTCATGCTGACTCGATACCGAAGTCACGGAGACATCGGGCAAGTCAACCATAGTCACCTCAACGCCTTCATGAGCAATTTCGGCGATCATCTCCTCGTGAACTGGCCCCCAGTGTTCGAGTCCTTGAGCGTGGGGTATAGTCGCGCAGATTCGGATCTTGGTTCTCATACTCCTTATCCTTTTAGACTCAATAGGTCACATCTCCTCAAACCCCATTTCAGGGTTCAGTTTGCTGCCTCCGCTCATTTCTTTACCATCGAGATGGATCGTCGGTGTGGCTAACATGACGTCCTCGTGATGGGGACTCAGCCCTACGGTACCGCCAAAATCGGGGTTCTGATAACCAAAGCCAAAGTCTACAGCAGCCAGCATGCGTTCGTCTTCAGTCATGTTGCCAGAGATGCCAGCCTGGGGGTTTAGACCAATAGTGAAATGGCATAACCTGTAGATCTTCTCATCATCGCAGCGCTCAAGCCAATCTCGCATGACGTTGGCCTCCTTCCCACCCTCAACAGCAGTGATAATACCGTTTTTCATGGTAAAAGAGTAGGGAGTGTGAACGATCCCCTGCACACTGTCGCTGGCATCGACCACGATCGTTCCGTTGATCGTTTCTTCCACAGGAGCGGTAGAGACCTGGGCACCAGGGAAAAAGTCAACTTCTCCATCCTCGGAGAGAGCGCCATCGCCAACCAGGCTCTTTCGCGGCATCAGGTCGAAGCTCACGTCGGTCCCCTGGGGCGATGTGACATGACAATGCCTGGTCTGGTCCCATAGCCTTGCCACCAATTTAGCATTACGTGTCATCGCTTCGTAGTCAACATCCAGGAGAGCACGAACCACGTAATCTTCGATGCCCTTCACATTTGTGACGAGCAAGCGCGTGCCCTTGCCGCGAGCCTCAATGGTCGCTGGGTCGGTGTCAATCTCATCACATAAATCCAAGATCAACTTGCTCGCGCGAATGGCGTCAGAGAGAATAGGGCCTAGTTTGCTGGCAGCGCCTCGGACGCGGCGCGGTTTGATAATCAGTTGGGTGTCTGCCCCGGCTCGCATGCCTGCTGCCAGACATGCTTCGGCCAGGCTGACATCGTGAGCGGTGCTGGTAATGATCAGAAAAGGATCGCCCGGCTCGGGCCGCGCCAAGCGGGTGACGGTGGCTTCAGCAAACGCTTCCCAATATAGGCTTGTATGCATTTTGTCCTCCTTGTCATATTCCGTTGTGTCTATATGGCTGGTCTATCCAGGAGACCTTCTTCGCGGCTTGTCTCCGCGAAGGGTGACCACAAGGGATCGCCTCTACGGACACTGGTGCTATGCACCGGTGCCACGCAGGCGCGGGTCGAGCGAGTCGCGGAGGAAGTCACCCAGCAGGTTAAACCCTACCACCAGCAGGCAGATCGCCAGGCCGGGGAAGGTTGACCACCACCACTGAGTCAGGATGTGCGTGTGCCCCTCACTGACGAGATATCCCCATTCAGGCGTGGGCGGCTGTGCGCCCAGGCCAATGAAGCTCAGTCCTGCAGTGGTCAGCACCACGTAACCCGCGTCGAGCGTCAACTGGACGATGGTGGGGCTGATGCAGTTGGGCAAAACGTGGCGCACAAGTATCCGCCAGTGGCTAGCGCCGAGCGAGTGAGCAGCGACGACGTATAGGTTGTTCTTGGCGGCTATCACCTGACCACGGATCATGCGGGCATAGCCCGGCCACCAGGCCATCCCAACGGCGAGCATAGCCGAGCCAATGCCGGCGCCTAGGCCGGCGTTGACCGCCATCGCAAGGATCAACGACGGAAACGCTAAGAAGACGTCCGTTATGCGCATCAACATCTCATCCACCAGGCCGCCCAGGTAGCCAGCCGTGGCTCCGAGCGTGGCCCCGATCGTCACCGCAATCACCAGCACCACAAACGCCACCCGCAGCGAGATGCGCGAACCGTAGACCACGCGGCTGAAGATGTCGCGCCCGGTGACGTCGGTGCCAAACAGATGTTTCGCGCTGGGCGGCTGCATCCGCTCGGCAGTGTTGAACTGTGTCGGATCATGGGTGGCGATCTGGGGGGCAAACACCGCCACCAGGACGATGCTCACAAGAAGGAATAGGCCAAGCGCTCCCAGCGGGTTGCGACGGAAGCCGATGCCTGCCTGCTTGGTCAACTCGTTTCCGCGCGCACACACGTGGGACCAGAAGCCGGTGTCGGGGATCACTGATGCTGAGTCATACGCCGTCATGGCTATTGTTCCCTCTGCCGGGCTCTCAATGTTGATTCAGTATGTGATTCTTGGGTCAACATAGCTATATAGGATGTCCACAACCAGGTTAGATAAGACGAAGACGATACACATAACGAGCGTGACCCCCATCAAGACCGGGAAATCGCGCTTGTAGATCGCGTGAAAGGCGAGAAAGCCAAGGCCGCCCCACGAGAACACACTTTCCACCAGCAGGCTGCCACCCAGCACCCAGCCGACCTGCATGCCGACCATCGTAAGCGGCACCAATAGGGCGTTCTTGAGCGCGTGTACCCAGACGACTCGTCGTTCGGGTAACCCCTTCGCCCGCGCGGTGCGCACATAATCCTGCTCCAACACGTCCAGCAGACTGGTTCGTGTGAGCCGCGAGGTGACCGCCACCTCTGGCAGCGCCAGGGTAGCAGCGGGCATGAGCAGATGTATCAGTGCATCTTTGAAAAGCGGCAAGTCACGCGCCAGCAGTGTGTCAATGAGGAGAAAGCCCGTGACGTGATGGGGGAGCAGGGCGCCTGTGGACAAGCGGCCACCGAAGGGCAGTAAACCCAGCCTGCCAGCGACCAGGAGTTGGGCCATCAGCGCCACCCAGAAAACTGGCATACCCATGCCCAAGGCGGCGAATAGGCGACTGAGTGTGTCGGCCAGGTGGCCAGGCTTCAGCGCAGAAAACACGCCTAGCGGAATGGCGATTAGCACATTGAGCAGCATGGCCGAGAGCGCCAACTCAAGGCTGGCCGGCAGGTAAGTTTTCAGTTCCATCAGCACTGGCTTGCGGGTACGGATTGAGGTGCCCAGATCACCGCGCAGCAGGTTCCCCATATAGGTCAGGTACTGGATATGCGGCGGTTTATCTAGCCCCAGTTTGATGCGCAGGCGCTCCACCTGTTCCGGTTTCGCGCCCGGACCCGCCGCTGCCCTGGCCGGGTCCCCAGGCAGCATGTATATGATGACAAACAATAACAATGTGACGCCGACGATCACAAATACCAGGAAAACCAACCGACGAAGGATGTAGCGTTGCATCTGCTCTCCTCGCTCTTGTCCCACGGGTGGTTCTGACGTATCCTCTCAATAAGTCGGGGAAGGTGGGGCAAATTGGCAATTTGCCCTACGTTGGCCCCAGAATATTGAGATGATACGTTCTGACTGTATTCAGCCGACCTTTTTCCCAGAGTGACCCCAATATCCTCTAAGGATAGGGGGGGGGCGACGCGCCCCCCCCCTGTGTTTGGAGGGCTGGTTGTCCGACAGGTGTTGCCTGCCCTCACGTATGACTAGGGCTTGCCCTCAAGCCACATGTCGTACACATCCAACGCCTGGTGATATGCTGAGTTGTAGACGTAGCCCTTTACGTAGTTGTTCGCCACGATGTTGTAAGGATTCTCGGAAACCCAGGCGGCAGGTATGGCATCGGCGATTAACTGTTGGACTTCCTTGTAGATCTCTTCTCGCCTGGCCGGATCGGTTTCCATCAAGCCTTCGTCCATTAGCCTATCCACCTCTGGGTCACTCCAGAAGGAAGCATTGGAATCAAAGACGCCCATCTGATCACCGTGGTAGAACTCACGCAGGCACTCCGGATCGGTCATGCCCGGCCATATGTATCCCAGGTAGACGTCAGGTTCACTGTTCACGTCCTGCTGCATCGCAGCCTGGGCCATCCAGTCCATTCCCATCGGCTCAATCTCGATGCCAAGTTGACCCCAGTTGGTCTGGATCATCTCAAGGGCGCGCACCTTTTCATCCTGGGCCGACTCATAGGCGACTTTCAGCGTGAATCCTCCGTCGGGATAGCCGGCTTCGGCGAGCAGTTCCTTCGCCGCTTCCAGGTCGTAGGGGATCAGTTCGATATCGTAGTTGTGGTAGGGGAACACACTCGTCAGCGGGCCCTGCGCTCGTTTGCCGTAGCCGGCAAGCGCGACTTCGATGTGGTAGTCATAGTCGATGGCCATAGCAAGCGCTTTGCGCACGCGGATATCGTCCAGCGGCGGGTGGATCACCCGGAAGTCCACTTCGAAAATGACCGGGCTCTCGCCTATGAGGACCTGATAGTCCGGGCTGGCTTCAAACCCGGCCAGATCATCAGCCGACGGTTCCATCGAGATGTCAAGCTCGCCGCTCTCCAGCATCAGGCGCTGGGTCGCCGACTCCTTGATCCATAGCCAGATGATTCCGTCCAAGTGGTTGCCGTCCCAGCCCTTCCAGTAGTCCTCGAACTTCTCGAACACGGCCTGCTGCTCGGGGATACTGCTGGTCAGCATATAGGGGCCACTGCCCAGATCATTCTCCATCAGATAGGCTTGGGCCCAGTCGCCGTCGACCTCATTTGCCTTGACGCCATCCTCGCTGATGATGAAGATGACGACCATCGACTGGAGAAACGCGGCGTTGGGCGCGTCCAGCGTCATCGCGATCGTGTAGTCATCCACCACCTCCATCGACTCAACTGGATATACATAGCGGGCACATCCATCGTCTATGCCCAGCAGACGCTCGACGGTGAACTTGACGTCCGAAGCGGTCAGGTCGGTGCCGTCGTGGAACTTGACGCCCTCGTTCAGTATGAAGGTATATGTGAGCCCATCACTCGATATCTCCCATTCCTTGGCCAGTCCTGGGATGATCTCTTTGGTGGCGGGATCGTACTTGACCAGCGGCTCGTAGGCCACCAGGCAGATTCGGCAGACGTCACCCCAACTGCAGAAAGTGGGGTCAAAGGTAAACGCATACTCGCTGTGGGCTGCAACCAGGGTGTTCGCCAGCTCACTCTTTGCCGGCTCAGTGGCTGCGGGTGCTTCCGTGGGCTCAATCGCTTCGGCGGGCTCGGTCGCCTCGGCGGGCTCGGGAGGTGCGGTGGTGGGCTCGGGAGCCGTGGTCTCTGTGGGAGCAGTCGGGCCGCAGGCGGCCAGCACCAGGCTTATGATGATCAACAAGCTGGCAAGTGCAAAGGATTTGCGATTCATTGTGTCTCCTCCTCGTGATCTCACGTGACACGTAGGTGTCTGGCCCAGTGAACTGATGTCACCGGGACATCGGAATACAGAGCATGTACAACTTGGTTGGGATTATTCTCTTTATTCTTGTCGCAATCACCTCCTTGTCCGGTCCGGTGAATACCCACATCTCCAGCAACCTCTCCACAGCCAACGGTTACCATTCGCCCGGACCTAATTCCGGGTTTAGCCGGTTGTTTTCACACATCATCACGCCATCAAGGTAGATGGTGGGTGATAGGAGCACCACGTCAGCGTGGATCGGACAAGTGCCGACTGTGCCCTGGAAACTCGGATCCTGGTCGCCGAAGCCAAAGGTGACAGCCCCCATAATGTGCTCGCACTCGTGCATGTTATCGCTCACCGTAGCGCGGGGGTTTAACCCAAGGGTGAAGTGGCATAGGTGGAATGCCGTTGGATCATTGACCGACTCCAAGGCGGAGCGCCAGGCGTTGGCGTCTGCCCCGCCCTTGATTGAGGTAATGACTCCCTTTTCCAAACGGCAGGTGATGGGAGAACTGACCAGACTGCTTCCTGGCTCAATACAACCATCGATCACTATGGTGCCGTTGATCGTCTCCTCGATCGGTGCGATATTTACGTCCACACCAGGGAAAAAGTCGACTGCGCCTGGCTTGTCGGCCACGCCGTCACCCACATCGACTGGCCGGCCCTGCAGCCGGAAACTGATGTCGGTTCCAAGTGGAGAAGTCAGCCTGCAGAGTTCAGTTTTCTTCCACAACCTGGCTATCTTCTTCGCCGCTTCCACCATGCGTGGGTAGTTTACGTCAACAATGCCCGAAATGACGAAATCCTCCTGGCCGCGGGGCATGGCCGAGGTGATACGAGTGCCGCCCTCGCGGGCCTTGCGCGTCGCGGCTTTTTCAATAAACATAGTCTCACAGACTGCCACGATCACATCGGCACCCTGGATGGCGCCAGCCGTTGATGGGTTGAACTCACGTGTATCAGTGTGCGACATCCTCGGGATCACCAGCAACTGGGCATTGGCCTTGGCGTTGATGCCGGCGATCAGACAGGCCTCGGCGATCTCCATGTCGGTCCAGGTATCGGCCAGGATCAAGAGGTTCTCACCTGGCTTGACCTGTCCCATCATTCGCACGGCAATCTCGCCAAACTCACCCCATCGGAGAACTGCCATTTCATGTGCCTCCTCGTGTATAACGGTCATATGTAACTGCTCAAGTCATAAATAGAACACGGATCAACACGGATCGTACGGATGTACGCAGATAAAGATAAAGAACCTGTGAGAACTCGTCCACCGCGAGTACTCGTGGCGGGTTCATCTGTGTGTATCCGTGTGCTATTTATGCCTGTTTTGGGAAGAGCCTGAGCAGTCACTATTCTTATACAGTATAAATTATACTATATAAAACACGGGGTGTCAAGATGCATCTGGCTGGTCGGAATTGACTTCCTGGCGAAAACTGATATGATGCATACGGAATCCGCTGTCACTTCTGGGCGGTTAGCTCAGTTGGTTAGAGCGCTTCCCTTACAAGGAAGAGGTCACAGGTTCGAGTCCTGTACCGCCCACTCAGCATAACCAGGAACACAGAGCGGCGCAGGGGATGCACAGAGTTTCACGGAGAGAAAAAGACCAAGTTCGCCCGTAATGCCATGTTTCAGCAAAGAATACAGCATTTGCACACGGACTATCTCTCTATTCTGTGGTTCTCTGTGTCTTCTCTGTGTAATTCTGTGTAACGACCACTGGGCTGAGCAGTTACGAAGCGCAGAAATAACCATCGACAAGGAGCAGTAGAGATGAACCTGGATTCTAACGCACGGTATGCCGAGTCCCATGAGTGGGCCCGGTGGGACGATGATGAGATCGTCTGCGGTATCAGCGATCACGCCCAAGAGTCCCTTTCCGACGTCGTCTACGTAGAGTTGCCGGAGGTGGGTGACGCCTTTGAGAAGGGGGATATCTTCGGTATCGTCGAGTCGGTTAAGGCCGCCTCTGATCTCTACATGCCGATGGGCGGGGAGGTCACCGCTGTCAACGATGTCCTGGAGGATACGCCGGAACTGGTCAACCAGGACTCCTGCGGGGAGGGCTGGATGATTCGCTTCATTCCCTCCAATCCCGCTCAGTTCGATGACCTGATGGACGCCGACGCCTACAAGACGTTCGTGGCAGAGGAAGAGGGGTAGGGGCAAGGCAATCGCATTTGTAATGTCGGGCAGACTTTGGGACACCGAAAAGCCCTTTTTGCTCCCGCTGGATTGCCAAATCCAGTGGCTAGGGCCTGGATCTGGCGATCCAGGCTGAGCGAATGGGATAGAGGCCCACGTGTCTGTCCTCCAGGGCGCACACGAGCGTGTGTCTCAGGTAGGGGCGACGCTTGTGGTCGCCTTCCTGGCGGTTGCCCGCATCCGGGGCGACCGTGCGGGGGCGATCTATATCGGCACAGGAGGTGCCAGACAATGCCGTACATTCCACATTCCGATGAGGACCGGAAGGCCATGCTGGCCGCAATTGGCGTTCGGTCCATTGAAGAGCTGTTTGAGGACGTGCCTGAGCACGCCCGTTTCCCCGAACTGAATTTGGCCCCTGCTCTCTCAGAGATGGAGGTCCGCTGGGAGTTGGAAGCGCTGGCGGGGGCCAACTTCACCACTGCGGATGGCCCCTGCTTCCTGGGCGCTGGGGCCTACCGCCACTTCGCCCCTGCTGTGGTGGACGCGGTTCTGCGCCGGGGCGAGTTCTACACCGCCTATACCCCCTACCAGCCGGAGATCAGCCAGGGAACCCTGCAGGCTATCTTCGAGTATCAGACGATGATCTGCGCCCTCACCGGCATGGAGGTCTCGAACGCCTCCCACTACGATGGCGCTACCGCCACCGCCGAGGCGGTCATCACCGCCATCAACATCCACCGTCTGAAGCGGCGCAAGGTGGTCATCTCTCCCTTCGTCCACCCTGAGTACCGGGCGGTGGTGCGCACCTACACCCAGGGGATGGGGCTGACGGTCGTGGGAGATGAGGACGGCGGGTTGCAGGACGATAACGGATTGTCCGGCCTGCTGGACGATACAACGGCCTGTCTCGTCGTTCAGTATCCCGACTTTCTGGGCTGTGTCGAGGACTTGAGTGGCCTGTCCGAGGCGGCGCACGCGGCCGGCGCGCTGCTGGTCGTCGTGGCCGATCCCATCGCGCTGGGGCTTCTGAAACCGCCGGGTGAGTTCGGGGCGGACATCGTGGTGGGCGAGGGGCAGGGGATGGGCGCCGGGCTCAACTTCGGTGGACCGTACCTGGGTTTCTTCGCCACACGGAAGAAGTACGTGCGCAAGATGGCCGGCCGGCTGGTGGGCCAGACGGTGGACGCCGAAGGAGAACGGGGCTTCGTCCTTACCCTCTCCACACGCGAGCAGCACATCCGCCGGGAGAGGGCCACCTCCAACATCTGCACCAACCAGGGCCTCGTGGCGCTGGCGGCCGCGGTCTATATGGCTGCCTTGGGCCGATGTGGGATGCGCCAGGTGGCGGAGTTGTGTTACCACAAGGCCCATTACGCCGCGGACCGGATTGACGAATTGGAGGGTTACGCCGTTGTGCGGGATAAGCCCTTTTTCAAGGAGTTCGTGGTTCGCTGTCCCCGGCCGGTGCGGGAGATCAACGACTATATGCTGGACGAATGGGGGATCACCGGCGGTTATGACCTGGGGCGGGACTATCCCCAGTTGAAAGACCACATGCTCCTGTGCGTGACGGAGATGAACCCGAAGGAGGAGATTGACCTGCTGGTAGAGGCGCTGGGGTAGGTGTGTTGGACAGCCAATTTCCGTCGCGCAAGGCCGGGATCTGGCGAGCGCGAACTGGCGAAGGGGCAGTACCGCAAAAGTCGCCCTGACGGTTGACCGTCATTCTGAGCGTAGCGAAGAATCTCCTTAATACTGTGGTCGAGACCCTTCGCTTCGCTCAGGGTGACAGGGTGAGTTTTGCGCCATTGCGGCGAAGGGTTTACGCCGTCGCGTACTAGCAGTTGCTAGTACGTCAGAGGAAAAGGAGTAAGGTGAGGCACAAACGAGTCCGCCCGGCTAACAAATGTGTGATGGCCCTTGCCCTGGCCGTCCTGTCCCTGGTTGGTGCGTTGGTTCTGATCGCAGCGATGCAGGGGACGGCGTCAGTGGCCCGGGCGGGGACGAAACGCAGCATCGCCGGCTCGTCAGTCACTCCCGACCGTAGTTGTTACTCGCCAGGCTCATCCGACGTCTACATTCTCACTGTGTACAACGCTTCTACGGACCTGGAATGGCTGGACGTGGTGACGTTCACCTTTCCGAGTGATTGGAGCGTTACCCTCGTCGCTACGGACACCCAGGACTCCTGTGGCAACGATGTAGGCTTCAGTGCTTCCAGCATCGTAACCAATCAGATTACTTTCACTGACAACGATGGCGACTGGGGCGAGGTTTACGGCGGCTGTTCATGGAGCGCCGCTATCACCGTGACCGTGCCGGTGAGTGCCACGGGGGAACAGACCGTGGGCTGGGCTCTCTCCGGGGATGATTGGGAGGATACACCTCACGACATCACGGGCAGTTTCACTCTGAGTACGGGCCTCTTTCTTGACCCCGACACGCTGCGGGCGGGGGCGATCCCGGGCGACAATGCCCATTACACTCTGACTCTGTACAACTACACTGGTGCCGCGCGGCACATCACCTTTGCCTACTCCAGCACCTGGCCTATCACCGGCTTCGCAAGTCTCTCCTCTGTCGCCTCCTGCACCTGGGTCACCTTGCCGGTGACGGTCACCGTGCCCTCTGGCACGCTCACCGGCACGATGAACGTGGCTACGGTCACTGCCACCAGCGGCGTATACACGGACACGGCCTTGTTGCGCACATACGCCTGTATCTCACCGACGGGTGTGTCTCTCGGTTCCGACAGCCCGGTTGAGTCAGGACAACCGATGCATTTCACCGCCGTCATCAGTCCTGCTGATGCCACCGGGCCGTTCATCTATGACTGGGATTTCGGTGGGTCGGGCAGCGTCAGCGGGACGAACATGGCCACCCCGGTCTACACCTACACAGCGACAGGTGGCTACACCGTCGCCATCACCGTCACCGGGCAGTGTGGCGCTCCTGTGAGTGCCACTCTTCCTGTCACTGTCACTGTTGGCCCGTGCGTCTATCTCCCCGTTGTCATGAGGGAGTACACGACGAGCCACTCGCCCAACGTGCCCTCCAATCCCTTCCCTGCTGACAACGCTATCAACCAGATTGTGAACGTGAACCTGAGTTGGAGCGGGGGCGACCCCGACGGCGACAGCGTGACCTACGATGTCTACTTCGAATCTGACGCTAGCCCACCGGGTGTGCTGGTCTCTGATGACCAACCAGGCGCGTCATACGACCCGGGCACGCTCATCACAGACACGCACTACTATTGGCAGATTGTCGCTACCGACGAGCACGAGGCAACCACGATAGGGCCGGTATGGAACTTCACCACGACGACGGAAGGGGTTCCTGCTGCCGGGCGCTACGCGGTCATCGTCGGTGTGGCCGAGTATCTCGATCCTTACAGCCCAGACCTGGCCTACACGGATGACGACGCCATCGAGTTCCGTCAGACGCTCCTGGATAGAGACGGCTTCCGGGAGGAGGACATCCTTCTATTGATAGACAGCGATGCCACCAAGTCCGCCATCCAGAACGGTATCACCAACTGGCTGGCCTCTCGTGAGGGGCCTGATGCCATGGTCGTCTTCTTCTTCTCTGGACACGGGGCCCAAGGCCCGGACTTGAGTCCTATTGACGAGGCTGATGGTTTCGACGAGTACCTTATCCCCCATGACTATGGCGGCACGACAGACACGGCCATCCGCGACGACGAGTTGGACCACTGGCTGGACACGCTGGATTCCACTCAGGTGGTTGTGATCGTCGATTCCTGCTACAGCGGCGGGTTCATCGGTGCGGCGTCTATTGAAGGCGTTCAGTGCAGGTGCCTGCCGCCGATAGGTGGCGTGCGGGGTAACGTGATGGTGGGAGATGGCTTCGTCAGAGACATAAACCGGCCCGGGCGATTGGTGCTCACTGCCAGCCGGGAGGATCAGGTGAGTTATGAGTTTGGCCCGCCCTACGAGCAGGGCGTTTTCACCTACTATCTGCTCGAGGCGCTGGAAACGGCCACTGCCGACGGCAGCAGCAACGGCTGGGTCTCTGGCGAGGAGGCTTACGACTACCTGGCTCCTCGTGTGGACACCTTGGTGTTCAGTGTAGTCGCCGGAGCGCACCAGAACCCGCAAGAGAGCGACAATGTCACCGGAGAGGTGGATCTGACGCAACCATAGGGAGTAGGGAGTAGGGAGTAAGGGAGTAGGGAGTAAGGGAGTAGGGAGTAGGGAGTAAGGGAGTAGGGGGTAGGGAGTAAGGGAGTAGGGAGTAAGGGAGTAGGAAGTAGGAAGTGAGGTGTTTTGATGACTGAACCTTTGATCTATGAGATTTCTCGCCCCGGCCGCTGCGCGGTCCGGCTGCCGGACCTGGATGTGGTGCCCGCCGAGTTGCCCGAGGGATTGGTACGGGAGGACTTGCCGCTGCCGGAGGTGAGTGAGCCGGACCTGGTCCGCCACTACACTCACCTTTCCCAGATGAACTATGGGATAGACATCGGCTTCTACCCGCTTGGCTCCTGCACCATGAAGTACAACCCCAGAATCAACGAGGAGATGACCCGCCTGCCGGGCTTCGCTCATCTCCACCCCTACCAGGACGAGGAGATGGTGCAAGGAGCGCTGTTCTTGATGTATTACCTGCAGGAGTCACTTGAGGAGATCGGCGGGTTCGCCGCGGTCAGCCTGCAGCCAGCGGCGGGGGCCCACGGGGAGTTGACCGGCGTGCTGATGATGCGCGCCTACCACCTGGACCGGGGGGACAGAGAAAGGGACGCGATCCTGGTCCCGGACTCGGCCCACGGCACCAACCCGGCCACGACGACGATGAGCGGCCTGCGCGTGGTGGAGATTCCCTCCGACGAACGGGGCAACGTGGACATGGGGGCGCTTGAGGCGGCGTGCGAGCAGTACAGCGCCCGGTTGGCCGGCATGATGCTGACCAATCCCAACACGCTGGGGCTCTTCGACGAGCACGTAGAAGAGATCAGCGGGCTGATCCACGAGCACGGGGGACTGATGTACGGTGACGGGGCGAATATGAACGCGCTCCTGGGCATCGCCCGTCCCGGTGACCTGGGCTTCGACGTCCTCCACTATAACCTGCACAAGACCTTCAGCACCCCCCACGGCGGCGGCGGCCCCGGTTCCGGCCCAGTCGGCGCGGCCCCTTCGCTGGCCGACTTCCTGCCCGGCCCCATCGTGGTGGTGGACGCTGAGCGGTCAGATGAGGAGGGTCCTTTCTTTACCTTCGTCTTCCCATCCAAGTCTATCGGCCGGGTGAAGGGTTTCTACGGCCACTTCGGCGTGCTGGTGCGGGCCTACACTTACATCCGCATGCTGGGAGCCGACGGCCTGCGGCGGGTGGCGGAGCACGCGGTGCTCAACGCCAACTACCTGATGAGCCGGGTCAAGGACACCTACCGGGTGCCCTACGACCGCACCTGCATGCACGAGTTCGTCCTGGCCGGTCCGCCCGAGGACGTGCAAGCCGCTGGCGTGCACACGATGGACGTGGCCAAGCGACTGATGGATTTCGGCTTCCATCCACCCACGGTCTATTTCCCGTTAATCGTCCGCGAGGCGCTGATGATCGAGCCGACTGAGACGGAGAGCAAGGAGACGCTGGACGGGTTCGCCGGGGCGCTGCTGCGCATCGCCGAAGAGGCCCGCGCGGACCCCGACCTGCTCCACGAAGCGCCCCACAACGCGCCCGTGCGGAGGCTGGACGAGGTGCGGGCGGCTAAGGAGTTGGTGCTGCGGTGGGAGGCGGGGTAGAGGCGACTGGAGATTACCCGCCGGGTATACACAAGAAGCCTGTCCCAGAGGGGGCAGGCTTTTGCTTTCAGCGGAACTGGAATAACCCAGTCATCGGCAGATCATTGACGGCGTCGTGACCTTCGTCGCTGACCAGGTTTGTTTGGATTCCTCGGTACCGCCGCAAGGTACTGACGGGGGATGTGGCGCGGCGGCTGGAGGAATTGATGCGCGAGATTTGCGCAGCGCGGGACTGGGAAGTGGAGGCATTGACGGTGCGGTCGGATCATGTACACTTGTTTGTCATCGGTCAAATCCCGTTGGTAGCGAAACATCAAAATGCAGAGTGAAATCACCATCTCTGTCCCGCCACCCGTCTTCCCAATCTGTACCGCCATACGAAGCATGTGACTAAACTACCCCAGGCCCAACAATGCGTGTTTGGCCCTCGATTTGCGCGCACGGTAGCCGCGTCAACTCCAACTATTGTTAGCCGCGCCCCCCGCCCCCAACTGACCAGAGCACCCGTCCAGAGGTAAAAAGCGGTTGGGCCAGGCACCTTTTCTCAATCCCAGACATCGTCCGCCTTTGAATGAGCCTCTATGCAAACTCAAACACTGGCGTTTGAATAAATCGAACCGGTTGACGTTCTCCCCAGATGATGCGCTGCAATCGCTCGACGGTCTGTGGGGAGAAGAATTGTTCCTCCGTCTCCACATTCACCCGCGCCGGCACGTGTTCAATGATGAAAAACTTACCATCCTTCAACAGCGTATAGATGACTTTTTGCTCTACGAAATTCTCTTCTCTCATACTTGTTGCCACCTCACTTTCTCCTAACCTTAAACTCTATCCACTTATCTGGGTCCGGGTCGTATACGGTGATGACCTTTATCATTGGACGTGATGGATAACTGCATTGAATGTGTAGTAGTCTGCCTGCTGGTGTGAAGCCAAATACCAGGCAACTCGGCCCATATTTGTCACGCGGATAGTCCTCGATGATTTCTCCTACACTGACTGCTTGCCGTATCTCCCGAACGCTGATTTCGCGCAAGATGGATTGGTCTGCGGCGTGTTTTGAGAACTAAAACTCGTCGTGTGCGAGTTTTCTCTGGATTTCCTCAATCATTGCCTTGCCATGAAGTCATACCATAGTATGTGGGTGAACCCGTGGTTAGCGCGCGCTTGGCTATTTCATGCGTGCTTGTAGCCAACGCTTAAACGAGGCTTGGCTTTCCTGAGAGGGCTGCCACAACAGAATGTTTTCAATGCTGATGTCTTCATCCAGACAGGGTCTAGCCAGAACTTGGCTGTTGACTTTGATTGTATTTTACCACAGCAATCATTAACTTACGAACCGGCTTCCGCTCAGACACCCACTCAACCTGCCAGAACTACCGCCACTCCGCTCAATGGGATCGCTGAACACTCTGGAGAAACTTGATGTTTGCTCTGAGCCATTCGTTGACTAGCTTCTGAATGTCGATATCCTGTTCCTCCGCAAGTTTGCTCATAAAGTCATTCACGTCTGGCTCAAGGTAAACTGGAAAGCTAAACACAGCGTTGGGGTGATAGAATTTGCCACGCGTGCCCTCAGAAAAATCGTATTCTGCCTTCATAATATGTCCCTTTCTCTATGCTGATTCGCTTCGGCACTGGTTGCTTTGCGTGCTGAGATGATGCGGATTTCACACAAGCCCTCGTCAACTTGCTCAAACGTGTGTATGACAACCCGCAAGATGCCGCCGCTGTCTATGCCGATGGTTATCCAACGATCTTCGTCTTCACTATGTTCTTCGTCGTAGATAGAAAGTTGGTTCGGATCACGAAAAACCGTCGCTGCTCGACGAAAAGCAACCTTGTGTTTGCGAACGTTCTGCTTTTCTTTGGCAGGGTCCCAGTCGAGATTGTAACGCAATATTCACCTCTTAACCCTTATGGCGATCATTTTGGCGTATGGCCTTATCTTCGCGCTGGGGCGGGCTAACGGTTAGCATCACCCGCCGCGCGAGTGCGGCGTGAGCAACCTCGCTAGAAAGTACACTGAAGGCGCGTGAGGCCGCCGATTTGCGCGTGCGTAGCGCGGTCGGGTGCAACCGCTTGGTGCGACCCGTTCCTCCGAAACCATCACTCACAAGAGGATGGGGGACGGAGGGCAAGGGTCAGGCGACCGAAGGTTGACGGCCTTTCGGTTGCCAGAACCTTGACAACTGTGTGTTCCATCCAGGTGAGATGATAGCACAAATCGTGCGAAACATCAACTCCCATCTCCCAGGTGGAAGGGAGTAAGCGCTGCCCTACGGCGGGAGACTGGTCATCAACCCTTCGGCAAGCTCAGGGCCGGGAGCAAGGGTAGAAAGGCGTCATCTCCGAGCCAAACGGCGTCACACGTCGAGCAAGTGGCTATGGACAACGAAAGTGAAGTTGCGTATGTACGTGCCGTCATGGACAACCTGCCTACGCTGGCTAGAAGCTCTGTCACGAGGACAGGCGGCAGGCCCCAAAAGGGGAAGGTGTTAGGGCCATACAGTCCACTCGTGTATGGTATCCACTCCGTACAGGACCCGGCGTAAAGCACCGTTCCTTCGACAAGCTCAGGACATGCCTAAAGTCACGCAAACCTGTCCTGAGCTGCCGAAGGAATGGACACTCGGAATGGAATAACCCGACAGTGGCTCTCCGGCAGAGCCGGAGTAGGGAACCACCCGCAAGCGCTGTCGGGAGGGATGGCCCAAGGCTTGTCCTGAGCAGCCTGCCCTGGGCGTAGCCGAAGGGAAGCCGAAGGAAGCGAATGCCCAGGGTAATGCCTGGGATATGCTGACGTGGGCCGGGTGCCAGGGAAGGTAAGGGTGCCG